>Ga0307380_10001652_pt1 | contig 32489 bp, 32 predicted proteins | sample UN3MG_FD_202239 | JGI IMG/M metagenome (GOLD analysis project Ga0307380, IMG submission 202239) | Soil microbial communities from Risofladan, Vaasa, Finland - UN-3 | ecosystem: Environmental > Terrestrial > Soil > Coastal area > Acid sulfate soil | place: Finland: Risofladan, Vaasa | collected...
AGCTCGCTTCGTCCGGAAACCGACGCTGGAATTCGATCAAGGAAGCGTATCTTCGGGCCATGCCGCCGCATCATGCGGCGGGAACCAGCCTCATGCCAGCGAAACCTGGGACAACGGGATAAGCCTTTGATGGACAGCTGACAAGCGCCTCCTCGGCGCACTTGTTTCGAGGATCAGGCGCAATTCTGTAGTAGAAGTATTATCTATTTGTTAGTGTTGGATAAAATTATATTAAAAATCGTATATTTATTTAGATATACTTTTGATAAATTTGAAATACTTCCAGATTTCATACATATATTTTGGCATTTCTTTAGGTTCTTCAGTAATTGAGCGTCAATACGCCGTTTCGAACCGAATAGCCCTTCAGTCGCCTGAGGAAGGTTTGCCCCAGCAGCGACCCGCTCATCGGCGCCCCATTGACCGACGCCGGCACATCCGTGAGGCGCAGCGGGCCAAGCGCCAGCGAGCCCAGCGTCACCGGGGCGCCGCGCACCGTCCCGTTGGCGGTGCTGTATATGCGGGTATAGGCCAGGCGGCCCGGATCAAATCCGATCCGGCGGGCATCGGCCGGTGACAGCACGATGTCGCTGGCCCCGGTGTCGACGAGAAAGCGCACCGGGCGTCCATTGACCTGGGCGTCGATATAGAAATGACCGCGCGGGCCGGCGCGGACGGCGATCTGCCCGGCGCCCGTAGCGATCGGGCTGGCTGGCGCCAATTCGCCCAGGATCCGGTCCTTGATCGCGCCCAGATCACGCCGGTAGCTGTAGCCGAGCACCAGCACCACGGCGATCACCACCCAGACCGTCCCGGCCCTGGCGGCGAAACTCAGGCTGCGCAGGGCGCCACGCTGGCGCAGACCGCGAAAGCCGATGATCGAGCTGCCGACCAGCAACCCCAGCAGAACGAGGTAGATAAGGTTTGCCTTGTCCCCGGGCCCATCGAGGGCCCCGGGGAAGTTGCTGATCAGATAAGCGATCAGCCCGCCCAGGGCGACCGCGAAAACGAGGAACCAAAAGAAGCCGGATCTCATCGTCGTCTTTGGTCGCCGGCCGGCCTCGCAAATCGGCGGGCCGGAGCCTCCCTTCGATCATGCCATTGCGTCCGGCATATGGGGATGCAGACGTGCCGGCGCATGGATCTTGTGGGGAGCCCGCGGTGGCCGTTCAGGCCGCCGCGATGCCGAGCGCGCCCTTGATCTTCTCCACGAGCGCGCGGTGCTTCCTTGTCACCACGGGACCCCATTGCGGGGCTTTGTTCATCAGTCCGACCGTGATCGTCGAGCCGTTGCCTTCGGCGGTCGCGGAAATCGCCAGGAAAAATCCATAACTGCTGAACGATGCGCGCTCCTCGAGGATCAGGCGGTCGGCGTTATCATCGTTGAGCGCAACTTTCAGCCCCATGGCGGGTGCGGCCTCGCTCACTTTCGCGATCGCGGCGGACGGCGCCAGCGCGACGGTAAACGCATCGCTGCGACTGACCGGGGCATCGAAGGAGGGTTTCTTCTGCGAGGCGATGTACCAGAATACCCCGGCCATGATCAGGCCGATGATCAGCCCAATGAGCGCGCCACCCAGCATCGTATTCCCTCTCGTATTCGATCGTGCGCGCTTACGCTCAGCATAACGGCCGTTCGCGTAGTGGCCGTTCGCGCGTAAAGAACCTCAGGCCTCGGTGCCGCCGACGGTGAGCTGGTCGATCTTGAGCGTCGGCTGGCCGACCCCGACGGGCACGCCCTGGCCGTCCTTGCCGCAGGTTCCCACGCCCGGATCGAACGCCATGTCGTTGCCGATCATCGAGACCTTGGTCAGCACGTCGGGACCATTGCCGATCAGGGTCGCGCCCTTGACCGGGGCGCCGATCACGCCGTCCTCGACCATGTAGGCTTCCGACGCGGAGAACACGAACTTGCCCGAGGTGATATCGACCTGGCCGCCGCCGAAATTGACGGCATAGAGACCTTTCTTGATCGACTTGATGATCTCCTCGCGCTCATGCTGGCCGGACAGCATGTAGGTATTGGTCATGCGCGGCATCGGCGCGTGGGCGTAGCTCTCGCGCCGTCCGTTGCCGGTCGGCTGGTCGCCCATCAGCCGCGCATTCATGCGGTCCTGCATGTAGCCGGTGAGGATACCGTCCTCGATCAGCACCGTATGCGAGGAGGGCGTCCCCTCGTCGTCGACGGTAAGCGAGCCGCGCCGGTCCATGATCGTGCCGTCATCGACCACGGTGACGCCGGGGCTCGCCACGCGCTCGCCGCGCAGGCCGGCGAAGGCAGAGGTCTTCTTGCGGTTGAAGTCACCTTCGAGCCCGTGGCCGATCGCCTCGTGGAGCAAGATGCCGGGCCAACCGGGGCCGAGCACGACTTCCATTTCGCCGGCCGGCGCCGGCACCGAGGTCAGGTTCACCAGCGCCTGGCGCAGCGCTTCGTCGGCTTGCGATTTCCAGTTTTCCGGGTCGAGCCAGGTGTCGTAGACGGCGCGCCCGCCGCGGCCTTCGGAGCCCGTTTCCATGCGGTCGCCCTCGCCAACCACGACCGAGACGTTGAGGCGAACCAGCGGGCGCACGTCGCCGACCCGCTCGCCGCCGGCGCGCAGGATCTGCACTGCTTGCCAGGAGGCCACCAGCGAGGCGGAGACCTGGCGCACCCGCTCGTCGAGCCCGCGCGCATAGGCGTCGATGTCCGAGAGCAGCTTCACCTTGGTCTCGAAATCGACCAGGCCCAACGGATTGACGTCGGTGTAGAGCGCTTGATTGGTGCCCTTGGGCGGCTCGGCGATGGTGCCGCCGGAGCCCGTGCGCACCGCTTCGACCGTGCCCGCCGCGCGCTTGATCGCCGCTTCGGACAGCTCCGAGGAATGGGCGTATCCGGTAGCCTCGCCGGAGACCGCGCGCAATCCAAAGCCCTGCGTCTGGTCGAAATTCGCGCTCCTCAAATGCCCGTCATCGAAGACCAGGCTTTCTGACTGGTTGTATTCCAGGAACAACTCGCCGTCATCGGCGCCGTTGAGCGCATCAGCGATTGTCCGTTCAACCCGTCCCCGGTCCATCCCCGTGCGCTCGAAGAACAGCTCGTCGGTCTGTGCGAGGTCGGTCATCGGACATCTCCAAGTCGGTTTCCTGTGCGAATAGATGGTGCCGGGCGAAGACGATCGCCAGCCGCACCGATACCCCGCGGCGAACAATCGGCGACACGGCGGGTACTATGAACTTGCCCGGCGCGGATGTCAGCCGCCGATCGCCCGCGACCGCCCCGGATCGCTGCTGCGGAGGCATCTGACAGGGTCGTCACGAGCGGCTGAGAATTTTGCGACATAACGTCGCATAATTCACCGGCCGGTATTCAGCGTGCCGAAAAATCCTTATTAATCAATGAGTAAAACAACATCTCCCGCGCCGCATGGCTTGTTGTGGGCGGTGTGCGCCATGGGCTAATTTTTGCCTGGACGCGGCGTCGGAAAGCGGTGCGGCGTGGGGGCCGTTGATGCCGCCGAAGAGTTCAGGTGTCAGTGCCGGCACCCGGGGACCAAAGCACGACGAAAGCGAAGATGATCGGGACTTTCTTGCGACATGCCGGGCTCGCATGCGCCGCCATTGCTGCGTCGCTGTTGGGGACGCTTGCGGGCGCGTTCGCCGAGGGCCGCAGCACGCCCTGGCAGATGGGCTTCCAGCAGGCCGCGACGCCAAGCATGGAGCGGATCACCAGCTTCCACAATCTGTTACTGGTCATCATCATCGCAATCACGATCTTTGTGACCGCACTGCTCATTTACGTCATGGTGCGGTTCCGCGCGTCGGCCAACCCCACGCCGACGAAGACCACGCACAACACGTTTGTCGAGATCGCCTGGACCGTGGTGCCGATCATGATCCTGGTGCTGATTTCGGTCTTCTCCTTTCCGCTGCTTTACTTCATCGACCGGGTGCCGGAAGCCGAGGCGCGCGAGAAGGGCGCGCCGGTCGTCACGGTTAAAGCAACCGCGTCGCAGTTCCAATGGAACTACGAGTATTTCAAAGCGAACGCCGCCGGTACGGGGTTCAAATTCGACAGCACGCTGGTCTGCCGGTCCAAGGCCGAATGCGAGGACGCCAAATCGAGCAATGGCGGCAAAGCCCCGTTGCGCCTGCTCGACGTCGACAAGCGCATGGTGGTGCCGGTGGGGGCCTATATTCGGCTTCAGATCACCGCAACGGATGTGATCCATTCCTTCGCCGTGCCCGCCTTCGGGATCAAGCTCGACGCCGTGCCGGGCCGGCTCAACGAGACCTGGTTCCGCGCGCTGCGCGAGGGCGTCTACTACGGCATGTGCTCGGAGCTTTGCGGCGCCGGGCACGGATACATGCCGATCGCCGTCGAGGTCATGTCCAAGGCAAAGTACGATGCCTGGATCGCCAAGGCGCTGGCCAGCGACGAGTACGAGAAAGTGAAGGCGGCGGCGGCCGCGCCCGACGCCAAAAAGACAAAAGCGGCGGCGCCGAGCGCCCCGGTTAAACAGGCGGCGGCAGGAAAGTAACGGGGCCGGGACCCGGCGGGTGCCCCGGATCGACAAAGGACGGCGATGAGCAACGCGGCGGAAGCCCACCACGAGCATCATCCAACGGGATGGCGGCGGTTCGTCTTTGCGACGAACCACAAGGATATCGGCACGCTTTATCTGATCTACGCCATCGTCGCCGGACTGGTGGGGGGGGCGCTGTCGATCTGGTTCCGTTTGGAACTTCAAACGCCAGGCAACCAGGGTTTCGCCGAAGGGCATTTCTTCAATGTGATGATCACCGCCCACGGCCTGATCATGGTGTTCTTCATGGTGATGCCGGCGCTGATCGGCGGCTTCGGCAACTGGATCGTGCCGATCATGATCGGGGCGCCCGACATGGCGTTCCCGCGCATGAACAACATCAGTTTCTGGCTCTTGGTGCCGTCGCTGATCCTGCTCGTCGCCTCGTTGTTCGTCGGCGGGGCGGGAACCGGCTGGACGGTCTATCCACCGCTTTCAAGCACGCCCGGCCATGACGGGCCGGCGGTCGATCTGGCGATCTTTTCGCTGCATCTGGCCGGCGCCTCCTCGATCCTCGGCGCCATCAACTTCATCACCACGATCTTCAATATGCGCGCGCCGGGCATGACGCTGCACAAGATGCCGCTGTTCGTCTGGTCGGTGCTGGTGACGGCGTTCCTGCTGCTGATCTCGCTGCCGGTGCTGGCGGGCGCCATCACCATGCTGCTGACCGACCGGAATTTCGGCACCGCGTTTTTCCGCCCCGCGGCGGGCGGCGACCCGATCCTCTACCAGCATCTCTTCTGGTTCTTCGGCCACCCGGAGGTTTACATCCTGATCCTTCCGGGATTCGGCATCGTCAGCCAGATCGTGTCGACCTTCTCCAAGAAGCCCGTCTTTGGCTATCTCGGCATGGCCTACGCCATGGTCGCAATCGGCTTCATCGGCTTCATCGTGTGGGCGCACCACATGTACACCGTGGGCCTCAACGTCAACACTAAGGCCTATTTCGTGGCGGCGACGATGGTCATCGCCGTGCCGACGGGGATCAAGATCTTCAGTTGGATCGCCACCATGTGGGGCGGCTCGATCAGTTTCAAGACGCCGATGCTGTTCGCGCTCGGCATGATCTTCCTGTTCACGATCGGCGGCGTCACCGGCGTGGTGCTAGCCAATGCCGGCGTCGATACATCGCTGCACGACACCTACTACGTGGTCGGGCATTTCCACTACACGATGTCTATGGGCGCAATGTTCTCGATCTTCGCCGGCTTTTATTACTGGTTCCCGAAGATGTCGGGCCGCATGTATCCCGAGGCCGCCGGCAAGCTGCATTTCTGGATCACCTTCATCGGCGTGAACGTGACCTTCTTCCCGATGCATTTTTCCGGTCTTGCCGGCATGCAGCGAAGGATCCCGGACTATCCGGACGCCTATGCGGGGTGGAACCTGGTCGCATCGTACGGCGCCTACGTCTCGGCGGCCGGGGCGGTCCTTTTCTTGCTCATCGTCTTTTACACCTTGGCCGCGGGCAAGCGCGTCGGCGAGAACCCCTGGGGCGAGGGCGCCACGACGCTGGAATGGAAGGTCGCCTCTCCGCCGCCTTTCCATACCTACGATGAATTGCCGCGTGTGCAGTAAGCGATAGCAGGAGGCATCGCCGTGTCGGAAAGTTCGATCGAGATTGGCGCAGACCGCGGCGTGCAGGCCTTCGCGGACCCCGCGAGCATGGCCAGCGCCGGCGACTATTTCGCGTTGCTCAAGCCGCGCGTGATGTCGCTTGTCGTATTCACGGGCTTCGTCGGCTTGTACCTGGCACCGACGACTTTGCATCCCGTGCTGGGCGCGGTGGCCGTTCTGTGCATCGCCGTGGCGGCCGGCGCCTCGGGCGCCATCAATATGTGGTACGAGCGCGATATCGACGCGTTAATGGAGCGGACGCGCGGCCGGCCGATCCCCACGGGCCGCATCGAGCCTGGGAACGCGCTTGGGTTCGGCGTCGTGCTGGCGGTCGGCGCGGTATCGCTGATGGGGCTTGCGCTGAATTGGACGGCCGCGGCATTGCTGGCGCTCTCGGTTGCGTTCTACGTCTTCGTCTACACGATCTGGCTGAAGCGGCGCACACCGCAGAACATCGTTATCGGTGGGGCCGCGGGCGCCTTCCCGCCGATGATCGGCTGGGCGGCGGCGACCGGCGATATCAGCCTCGCCTCGGTTGCGCTGTTCGCCATCATTTTCATGTGGACCCCGCCGCATTTCTGGTCGCTGGCGCTCTACCGTTCCGACGACTATGCGCGTGCCGGGATCCCGATGCTGCCGGTGGTGGCTGGCGCGCGTGAAACCCGCCGTCAGATCATGATTTATGCGGTCTTACTGGTGCCCCTGACCGCGGCGCCGTATGCGCTGGGCGTGTCCGGCCTGCTCTATCTTGGCGCAGCACTGGTGCTGGGCGCATTGTTCATTGGTATCGTGGCGCAAATTCTGATCGATCACAGCGAGCGCAGCGCCCGGCGCAGCTTCCGCTATTCGATCCTCTATCTCTTCCTGCTGTTCGTCGCGCTGATCGTCGACCGCGCAGCCCTGGGGCTGGCGTGACCATGGCCAACCGCGACATGACATCCGATATGGCGCCGGACATGAGCCCGGAAGCGGCTCAGCGCCCGGGTAAGAACGTGGGCGAGAATCTGGCCGAGATCGCGCGGCGGCGATTACGTGGCCGAAACCTCGCGCTCTTGGGTGTACTCGGCGGGATGGCGCTGCTCTTCTATCTGTTGACCTTCGTGATCATGGGAGGCCGAGGCGCGTGAACGGGCCTGCGCCGCAAACTGGACGCCGGCCGGCCCCTACCACGCGGCCGCGCCACCTTCGCGTCGTTGCACCGCTTTTGGGCGTGCTCGTCGCGATGGCATCACTGGTCTACTACGCGGTTCCGCTCTATCGCCTGTTCTGCCAGGTCACCGGCTTCGGTGGCACGGTCCAGCGCGCCGCTGCCGCCCCTGGCGCGGCCGGCACGCGCAGCTTCACCATCCGCTTCGACGCCGATGTCGAACGCGGATTGCCCTGGACGTTCCGGCCAGCCAGCCGCGAGATCACGGTTCGGGCCGGCGAAGAGCGACTGGCCCACTACCGCGCCCGGAACCGTAGCAAAGCGCCGCTGACGGGGACCGCGACGTTCAATGTCACGCCGCAAAAGGCGGGGATGTATTTCGTCAAGATCGCCTGTTTCTGCTTCAGTAAGCAGCGACTGGAGGCCGGGCGCAGCGTCGACATGCCGGTCTCCTTCTACGTCGATCCGGCGATCTTGAAGGATCCCAATTTGCGCGGGGTGCGCACGATCACGCTGTCCTACACATTCTATCGCGCGCGCGGCGAGGACGCGAAAACAGCGTCCCGCCGCGCGCCGGCCGACACCAAGCCGGCCGGGAGCAACTGAGCAATGGCGCTGTGCCTCGCATAGGCGCGCGCCCGCAGGAGAAAGACCCGGTGACAGTCCCCACGAGAAACGCATGAGCGAAGCCAAACATCCCTACCATCTGGTCGATCCAAGCCCGTGGCCGGTGATGGGCGCCTTCTCGGCGCTGGTCCTGTTCGGCGGCGCGGTGATGTTCATGCACAAGCTGGCGCTGTTCGGCATTCCCGGCGCCTGGTGGCTGGGCGCGGGCGGCGTGTTGACCCTCGCCACCATGTATTACTGGTGGCGCGACGTGGTGCGCGAGGGCGAGATCCAGGGCCACCACTCCGCCGTGGTTCAGCTTGGCCTGCGCTACGGCATGGCGCTCTTCATCGCCTCGGAGGTGATGTTCTTCGCCGCGTTCTTCTGGGCCTATTTCGATGTCAGCCTGTTCTTCAACGAAGCCGCACAATACAGCCGGGTAAAATTCAGCGGCGGCACCTGGCCACCCAAGGGGCTCACCGTCTTCAATCCCTGGGGCGTTCCCTTCCTCAACACCCTGATCCTGTTGACGTCGGGCGTCACGCTGACCTGGTCGCATCACGAGCTTCGGGAAGGCAACCGAAGAGCCTTTATGCAAGGTCTCGGCCTGACGATCCTGCTGGGCCTCACTTTCACGGCGCTGCAGGCTTATGAGTACGCGTCCGCGCCCTTCTCCTTCCGCGCCGTCGTCGACGGGGAGGTGGTAAAGGGGGGCAGCGTCTACACATCCACATTTTTCATGGCGACCGGCTTTCACGGCTTCCATGTCATTGTGGGCACGCTGTTTTTGATCGTCTGCTTCTTCCGTGGCACAAAAGGCCACTTCAAGCCCGATCACCACTTCGGTTTCGAGGCGGCGGCCTGGTACTGGCACTTCGTCGACGTCGTCTGGCTGTTCCTGTTTTCTTGCGTCTATTGGTGGGGCTCCGGCAACGCGCCGCTTCACTGAGCGCCGGGCAAACACGACAATCGTCGAAGCGGCTCCAACCGACCGAACCGGTCACACGCAGCCCGTCCCACTTGTGCCGTGGAGATGGTCGGTCGGGCCGGTTCGGTGAGCATCGAAAATGTACTGCGCGCATGGGACATACGATGGTCGATACCGATTATCCGCCGGTCTCACCCGTTACGGCGGGGTTTGGTTGCCGCTGCCCGCGCTGCGGCAAGGGGCGGCTGTTCGACGGATACCTGACCGTGTCCGAGCATTGTCCGATCTGCGGGCTGAACCTCAGCGACCAGGACAGCGCCGACGGGCCGGCGGTGTTCATCACGCTCATCCTCGGATTTGTAGTGGTCGGCATGGCGCTGATCGTCGAAATCGTGTTCGCGCCGCCGCGCTGGGTGCATCTGGTGCTGTGGCCGCCGGTCATTCTCGGCGGCGCGCTGGCCATGCTGCGGCCCTTCAAGGCGCTGATGATCGCACTGCAATACCGCCATCGCCGCAGCGATCATGACGCAATCTAGACGCCATTTCCGCCCCACTCTCGGTCCGACATTGATGGCGATCCCGGCCGTGTTGTTCATGGTGGGTCTTGGCGCCTGGCAAGTTGAGCGCCGGGCCTGGAAGGCCGATCTGATCGAAACCCGAAGGACGCGGATCGCATCACCTGCGGCCGCGTTGCCCCCGGCGCCCGATCTTTCAAAGACCGAATACCGGCGGGTACGCCTGCGTGGGCGCTTTCTGCACGGCCGGGAGATGTATCTGAGCGGACGATCGTGGCGCGGCAGGCTGGGCTACCACGTCGTCACGCCGATGGCGCTCTCCGCCGGCGGCGCCGTCCTCGTCAACCGGGGCTGGATACCGCTCGGCCGCAAGGACCCGACATCGCGGCAGGCCGGGCAGATCAACGGCGAGCTTTCCATCATTGGATATCTGCGCGCCCAGCCCCGCAAAGGCCGGTTCAGCCCCGACAATGCGCCGGACAAGAACTTCTGGTTTCAGATCGACCTGCCCGCCATGGCAGCGCACGCCAAGCTGAAAGACACCCGGACCTATTATGTGCAGGCCGCCGAGCCGGCCCCGCCGGGCGGCTGGCCTAAACCGGCCCCGATACGGGTCAATTTGCCGAACGATCACCTGAAATACGCGATCACCTGGTTCGTGCTGGCCGCCGCCTTTGCCGCAATCTACGTGCTCTATCATCTTCGCCGCCGGGCGGCGGCCTAAGCGCAGCGAACATTCCGAGACGAACAGTTTACCAAATCGTCACTTCGCCATGCGATGAACGACAGGCGCTGGCAGCCTGGCGAGGCGCGGACTATATGCCTTGCAATAGGAACCGCCCGCGTATGACATAATGCGCGCCCTACATCGTCAAGATGGGCCGGCGCGCCACCGAAAGATCAGATGAGCGCATACCAAAAGCTCGAAGCGCATTTCCGCCGCGCTGCCCATCTCGACGATGCCGTGGGCATGCTGCATTGGGATATGTCGACCATGATGCCTGCGGGCGGGGCGACCGCGCGCGCGGAGCAGATGGCGACGCTGCGGGGCATTCGCCATCACCTGATAGCTTCACCCGAAACCGCCGAGCTCCTCGCCGCGGCGACCGACAATGGCGCCTCCAGCGGGCTCGACGATTGGCAGCGCGCCAATCTCGCCGAAATGCGCCGCGACCACACCCATGCCGCGGCGGTGGAGGATGATCTCATCGAGGCGCTCTCAAAGGCCTGCAGCGCCTGCGAGATGGTCTGGCGCGAGGCGCGGCCGGAATCCGATTTCGCCAAGGTCCTGCCCTCGCTCCGAACGGTGCTGGATCTTTACCGGCAGGTTGCGGCGGCCAAGGCCGAAGCCTTTGGCTGCTCGCTCTACGAGGCCCTGCTCGACCAGTGGGAGCCGGGCGGCAAGACCGCAACGATCGACGCTATCTTCGACGATCTCGCCGATTTCCTGCCGCCGTTCATCGACCAAGCCCTCGCCGCGCAAGCCAAGCGCCCGGCGCCGATTGTCCCGCAAGGGCCCTTCCCGGCCGAACAGCAGAAAGCGCTGGCGACCAAGCTGATGGGCGTGCTCGGCTTCGAGTTCGAGCGCGGCCGGCTCGACGTCAGTTTTCATCCCTTCTGCGGCGGTGCGACCGACGACGTGCGCATCACCACGCGTTGGGACGAAGCCGATTTCGTCGAGGGGCTGATGGCCGTGCTGCACGAAACCGGACACGCGCTTTACGAGCTCGGCCTGCCCGGCGACTGGCGCCACCAACCGGTCGGCAAGGCCCGGGGCATGACCCTGCATGAAAGCCAGTCGCTGTTGATGGAGATGCAGGCCTGCCGCACTCACGAATTTTTGAGCTTTGCGGCACCGCTGATCCGCGAAGCATTCGGCGGCAGCGGGCCGGCCTTCGAAACCGAAAATCTCTACCGCCACTACACCCATGTCGACCGCAGCTTCATCCGTACGGAGGCTGACGAGGTCACGTATCCGACCCATGTCATTCTGCGCTATCGCCTGGAACGCTCGATGATCGCGGGCGAACTTGATCTCGCCGATTTGCCCGAAGCATTCAATGACGGGCTTGAAGCACTGCTAGGCATCCGCCCGCCCGATGATCGCCAAGGATGCCTGCAGGACATTCACTGGTATGCGGGGGCCTGGGGATATTTTCCCACATATACCTTGGGTGCCATCGCCGCGGCGCAGTTCTTCGGTGCGGCGAAACGCGACGATCCGGCCATCGTGCCGGGAATCGCCACGGGCGACTTCGCGCCGCTCGTCGGCTGGTTGCGGGCCCATGTCCACGGGCACGGCTCAAAGCTTCCGACCGATGGCCTGGTCGAAAAGGCGACGGGTTTGCCGCTCGACCCGGCCGTTTTCAAAGCCCATCTGGCGGCCCGCTATCTCGACTAAACCGCCGCTCGCACCGCACACTCTATAAACTTCCGGTACTCCCGCCGGGGCCGTTTGCTCGCGCAGCCAAGGCCCAGCCGCATCCAGAATCGTCCACGACACCGAAATGCAATCGGTTGCACTTCGGTGTCCTTTGTATCACGATCATCGCCATCACCGGGCTCGATACGGGACAACACCGGCAAATGGGGAGGATGCAAAGAATGCGAGCACTCAAAACACGGATTTCCACGGGGGCCACAGGATTGGCGGTGGCATTTGCGCTGGGATTGGCGACGCTGGCGCCGACTGGCCAGGCGCGGGCGGAGATGACGCCGACGATCGACCGCGGTCACACCTCGGTTCATTTCAGCGTCATGCATGGCGGCTTCACCCCCACTATCTACCAGTTTCGCACAATCGAAAAAGTCGACTTCGTCTTCAATCCCAAGGATGTCTCGAAGAGCAAAATCTCGATGGTGATCCAGGCGGCGAGCCTCGATTCGAACCACGCCTTCCGGGACAACTGGGCGCGCTCGGCCGCCGAGCTCAACGTCTGGAAGTATCCGACCATCACGTTTGTCAGCACCAAGGTCTGGAAGACCGGCAAGAACACGGGCAAGGTAACCGGCAACTTGACCCTGCACGGGGTCACCAAGCCGATCACCGCCGACATCCGCTACAACAAGGCCGGCAGGCACTTCACGGGCAAGCACTGGGTCCACGGCTTTATCGCCACCGCAAAATTCAAGCGCTCTGATTTCGGCCTGAAGGCCTTCACCATGGTAGGAACCCTTCCATGGATCGGCGATGAGATCAGCTTAACGGTGCTGCTCGAACAGAAACGCGCCGTCCCGAAGTAACAAGGCCGAGGCGGAAGGCGCATCGCTAAGCCCCGAACGGAACCACGATGCCCTTCCGGAATACGCCTGACCGCTACGGCGCGGTCGCAAAGGCCTTTCACTGGCTGACGCTGCTGCTGCTGATCGGGTCGTTCACGATCGCCTATTCGATGATCGACATGCGCATCAGCCCGCGGAAGCTGGTGTTGTACTCATGGCACAAGTGGGTCGGCGTGACGGTGTTCCTCATCGTCATCCTCCGGCTCGCCTGGCGCCTGCGCAATCGGCCGCCGCCGCTGCCCGGCGGCATGGGCCAGGCGCAGCGGCGGCTCGCCGGTCTGTCGCACGGGCTCTTGTATACGATCCTGATCGTGATGCCGCTGACCGGCTGGGTGATGAGCTCGGCCCGCAATCTGCCGCTGGTCTATCTGGGGCTGATCGAGATCCCGAGCCCATTCGGCGTCAACCCCGCGCTGGGGGACGCGCTCAAGACCGTTCACTACTATCTGTCGCTGGCTCTGCTGTTTTTCGTCGGCGTCCATGTCCTGGCGGCTTTGCAGCACCATTTCATTCTGCGCGACGACATCCTGCGGCGCATGCTGCCCTGGCCGATGCGTCCCACTGCAAAATCATCCCAATCAGAGGAAATCCAGACATGAACCCCAGCCAGGCGCGGTTCGGCGGCCTCGCCGTCCTCGTGGTCATGGGCGCACTCGCCCTTTACGCCGGACCCGCGCCGGCCGCCGATGCGCTGCCGGTCTGGGCCGTCGACGGGAGCAAAAGCCGCATCGTCTTCATCGGCCGCCAGATGGGGGCGGCAAGCAAGGGCTGGTTCAAAACATTCACCGCCACGATCCGTTTCGATCCCAAGAACCTCGCCGCCAGCAAGGCGGAAGTCCTGATCGAGGTGGCCAGCGCCTATACCGGCAACAAGGATATCGATGCGGAATTGCGCAAGGAGAAGTGGTTCGACGCGGCACGTTTCCCGACCGCTCGCTTCGTGACCACCGCCATCCGCGCCAAGGGCGAGAACGCCTACGAGGCGTCGGGCAAGCTTACGATCCGCAACATCACGCGCGATGTCGTACTGCCCTTCAAGGTGGCGCTCACCGATGGCGGCAAGATGGCAAAGATCATCGGCAAGCTGACGATCAAGCGCACCGAATTCGGCATCGGCCGGGGCGAATGGGGGGCCACGCGCATCGTCGCCGACGAGGTCGTCATCCAGATCGAGGTGGTGGCGGCCAAGGGGGGCTAGGGTATTTTCCCTAATCGCGCGGATTCCACGCCCCATAGACCCCGCCTGGTACCGTGCCGGATACCCGGCCTGGCGGCACCCCATAGCGAAATCCACATATCCGGACGCCGCGAATGCGCGCATTCGGCTCTGAAAACGCCGCCGCATCGGCATGGCTGACGACGATTTTTATTTGCCCGCCGGAAGAAACCCGCGCCCGCGCTCACAATACATACTTCAGTAACAATTAGTTATTTACTTAATATTTAAAATATTAGTCAAATTTTTCTAAATTTATACTAAATTGTTATTTTCATTTTTCTTGTATTTGTTTTGGATCAATGTAATTTGGCGTAAGAATTAGTTAAGGTAACGAAAACATTAACGGGACGGAGAAGACGTCATGGGGAAGATTGCCTTCATCGTCATTGCATTTGCCTCGGCCACCCTTCTTGCCGGTTGCAACAGCGTCGAAGGGGTTGACGAGTATCAAGGCGCACTACATCTCGGCTGCAGGCCGCTGCCCGGTGGCGGCGTGATTTGTGCCGGGGATCGCGGGTAACACGGGAGCTAAAATCATGACCCTTGGCTTATACCTTTTGTTCTGGGGCCTCCTGCTCCTACTTCTGGCTCTAACGTCCTACTCCTGGGCCTCCTACTCAGCGGCCCCTGCAAGAGCACGATCGCGTCACAGCGATGTGAGACGATCTTGATCTAGAGCCGCTCTGTCTCGCGCTGCTCCTCGCGGTCAACCTCGTGCCAAAGCGCGTTGAGGACCGCGAAGGCGCAGGCGAGGCCGAGCCCCAGCATCCAAGCGAAATACCACATTCCATCAGCCTCCCCGATAACACAGATCTGTAAGGCAACGCCGATCAGTAAAGTGCGTCCGCGTTCTCGCGGACGTATTTTTCATCGACCTTGCCGCGCATCAGGCGGATGACCCAGCCGGTATAGATCAGCACCACCGGCATCAGCACGACCACCGCGGCCAGCATCATAAAGAGCGTGAGCGGGCTCGACGAGGCGTCCCACACGGTGAGGCTCGATTGCGGATGCGCGCGCGAGGGCAGGATAAACGGGAACATGGATACGCCCGCGGTGGCGATCACGCCCGCCACGCTCACCCCGGTGAACCAGAAGCCGACCAGCCCGCGCCGGAAGGTCGCGAGAATGAAGCCGAAAATCGCGCCGCCGAAGCCCATGCCCGGCGCCGCGAGCAGCCAGCCATGCTCGGCATAGTTCGTGTACCAGGCGCCAAGGCTGCGCGTGACGGTCTTGGCGAGCGGATCCGACGGTCCGCCCGGATCGATCGTCCCGATGATCACATAGCCCTTGATCCAGAACAGCACGCAGACCCCGCCGAACCCGAACAGCATGATCAGCACGCAGGACGACCAGCGCACCGCCGCGCGGGCGCGCTCGCGCACCGGACCGTTGGTCTTCATGACCAGAAACATGCCCCCATGCATGACCAGCATCGAGAGGCTTACCAGCCCGCAAAGCAAGGCGAAGGGGTTGAGTAGCCCGAGGATCGAGCCCTCATATGTAAGGCGCATGGTCTCGTCGAGACGAAACGGCACGCCCTGCAGTAAATTCCCGACCGCAACACCGAAGAGAAAGGCCGGGACGCCGCCGCCGATCAGGAGGCCGCCATCCCATATCGCCCGCCAGCGCGCGTTGCGCAGCTTGTTGCGGTACTCAAAGCCGACCGGCCGCAGGATGAGCGCCAGCACCAGCACCAGCATCACCGAGTAGAAGACCGAAAGCGAGGCAGCATAGACCTGGGGCCAGGCCGCGAAGACCGCCCCGCCGCCGAGCACGAACCAAACCTGGTTGCCTTCCCAGGTCGGCCCGATGGCGTTGATCGCAACCCGCCGCTCGGCATCGTGCCTGGCGACGAAGGGGAGCAGCGCACCAACGCCGAGGTCGCCGCCGCCGAGCACGCCGAAACCGATCAGCAGCACGCCCAGGATAAGCCACCACAGGACCCGGAGCGTTGCATAGTCGAGCGGAATGAGATCCGGGCTCATATGTCGGGGCTCATGGTATCAGCCTATTCAACCCGGCAGCCGTTCGGTGATGCTGTCGGGGCTTGCCAACAGCCGCCGGCGCCCGGCCGGCGCCTGCGGGCCAAGCCGCACATATTTCACCATCAGGAAGATGTCGACAATGAGCAGCGCCGAGTAAAACAGAACGAAGGCGACAAGGCTCACGATCACATTCGCCAGCGGCACCCCCGAAGCGCCCATGAACGTCGGCAACAGCCCCTCGATCACCCAGGGTTGGCGGCCATGCTCGGCCACGAACCAGCCAAGCTCGGCAGCCACCCAGGGCAGCGGCAGGCTGAGTAGCGCGATCCAGCGGAATATCTTGCCGCCAAAGCGCCGCCGGGTCGTCTCGATGAAGGCCCAGGCAAAGAGCAGGATCAGAAAGAACCCGATGCCGACCATGAGCCGGAAGGTCCAAAAGAGCGGCAACACGCTCGGCACCGTGTCGAGCGCGGCGAGCTTGATCTGGTCCTGATTGGCGGTTACCGGATCGGCAATGTGGCGCCGCAAGAGCAGCGCGTAGCCCATATGCTTGCCATGGGTTTCGAAGACCCGCCGCGCCTCGACATTCGTTTTGTCCTTGCGCAGAACGCGTAGCGCCTTCAACGCCTCGATGCCGTTCTTGATGCGCAGTTCCACCGACTTCACCTGATCTTTGATGCCCGGCAGTTCGGTGTTCAGCGAGCGCGTGGCGATGATCCCCAGCATGTAGGGCACGCGCACGGCCCATTTCGTGGTTTGGGTCTTCTCGTCGGGCCAGCCGAAGATCGTGAAGGCGGCCGGGGCTTTCTCGGTCTCCCACATCGCCTCGATGGCGGCGAGCTTCATCTTCTGGTGGTCGGTCAGCGCGTAGCCGCTTTCATCGCCCAGCACGGCGACCGAAAGCGCCGAAGCGAGGCCGAACGAGGCCGCGACCACCATCGAGCGCCGGGCGAACTCGCGGTGCCGGTTGCGCAGAAGATAAAAGGCGCTGATCGACAGCACGAAGGTCGCGCCGGTGACATAAGAGGCGCTGACGGTGTGGACGAATTTCGCCTGGGCCACCGGATTGAAGAAAACCTCCCACAGCGAGGTCAGCTCCATGCGCATGGTCTCGTAGGAGAACTTGGCGCCCACCGGGTTCTGCATCCAGGCGTTGGCGATCAGGATCCACAAAGCCGACAGGTTGGCGCCGATCGCGACCAGCCAGGTCACGGCAAGGTGCTTGCGCCGCGACAGCCGGGTCCAGCCGAAGAAGAAAACGCCGATGAAGGTCGATTCCAGGAAGAACGCCATCATCCCTTCGATGGCGAGTGGCACCCCGAAGACGTCCCCCACATAATGGCTGTAGTAGGCCCAGTTCGTGCCGAACTGGAATTCCAGGGTGATCCCGGTCGCCACCCCCATGGCGAAGTTGATGCCGAAGAGCTTGCCCCAGAACTTCGTCATCTCGCACCAGATCTCTTGGCCGGTCATGACGTAGACCGTTTCCATGATCGCCATCAGCACCGACAGGCCGATGGTCAGCGGCACGAAGAGGAAGTGGTACATGGCCGTCAGGCCGAACTGCAGGCGCGAGAGCGCGACGACGTCGAAATCGATCATCGCGCGCGCCCCCCATACGTGACTTGGGGCGCGGCATGGGGCGTGATCGGGGAGGCCGCCTTGACATGAGTGACGTGGCGCTCAATCGCCGCGCCATCAACGACCGGGCGCATGCCGGGGTTGAAAAAGGCGGCCCAGATCACGGCGATGGCGACAGCCTTGAGCGTCAGCACCAGCACGATTTCGCGCGCGAGGGGACGGCCGCGTAAGCGCATCGAAAGTCCCGTCATCGAAGCGTCGTCCAGACGCCGCACACTACCACGAGGGCCGCCGCCGCCCATCCGCGAATTGTCGCGGGGACGCCCTGCCCGGCGCCCATTCGACCGGCATGGCGGTGCGGGGCCGCATCCTTTATACACGGCGCGACGGGAGACACGCCGTTGCGCTACATCAGTACCCGCGGGTCCGGCCCCGCACCCAACGCCGCCGCCGCAATGCACTTCGACGACGTTCTGCTCGCCGGACTGGCGGAGGACGGCGGACTTTACGTGCCCGAACGCTCGCCGGTGCTCACGCCGGCCGAGCTGGAAAGCTATCGCGATCTCAGCTATCCCGATCTTGCCAAGCGGGTGATCGCACCGTTCGTCGGCACGGCCATCGAGGAGGCCGCGCTCGGCGCCATCATCGACGACGCATACGAGGACTTCGATCATCCAGAGATCGCGCCGCTGGTCGAGATCGGCCCCGGCCGTTGGCTGATGGAGCTCTTCCATGGGCCGACACTGGCCTTCAAGGACTACGCCCTCCAGGTGCTGGGGCGTCTCTTCGACCATGTGCTGGCCCAGCGCGGCGAACGCGTCACCATCGTGGGCGCCACGTCCGGCGATACCGGTTCGGCCGCAATTGCCGCCTGCCGCGACCGCGATGCGCTGGACATCTTCATCCTCCACCCGCACGGGCGGGTCTCCGAGGTCCAGCGGCGGCAGATGACCACGGTCGCGGCGGACAATGTGCACAACATCGCGGTCGAGGGCACCTTCGACGATTGCCAGGACCTGGTGAAAGCACTCTTTGGCGACGAGGCATTCCGCAAGCGCATGCGGCTTTCGGCGGTAAACTCGATCAACTGGGCGCGGATCGTCGCGCAATGCGTCTATTACGTCTGGGCGGCGCTGCGCCTGGGCGCGCCCGAAAAGCAGGTCGCCTTCGCGGTGCCGACGGGAAATTTCGGCAACGTCTTCGCCGGATACGCCGCGCGTGAGATGGGCTTGCCCGTGGCGCGCTTCATTGTCGGCTCCAACCGCAACGATATCCTGACACGGTTTTTCGCCACCGGCGCGATGGAGATCCGCGGGGTCGAGCCCAGCCTTTCGCCCAGCATGGACATTCAAATATCGTCCAATTTCGAACGCCTGCTGTTCGATCTCCTGGGCCGCGACGGCGCACGGGTGGCCCAGACGATGACCGGCTTCCGCGAGACCGGCCGCTTTGCGCTCGATCCCGCCGTACTCAAACGCGCGCGTGAAATCTTCACCGGTTTCCGCCTTGACGACGCCGGCACCAAATCTGCGATCGCCCGCGTCCACGCCGAGACCGGCATGCTGATCGACCCGCACAGCGCGATCGGCGTCGAGGCGGCGCGCGCGCTCGGCGACGACCTCGACGTGCCGGTCGTGGCGCTCGCCACCGCCCATCCGGCGAAATTCCCCGATGCCGTGGAAGCCGCCACGGGCGTGCGGCCCGAACTTCCCGCATCCCTTGCCGATCTCTATGACCGCGAGGAGCGCTACACTGTGCTGCCCAACGATCTTGCCGCCATCCGGGCTCATGTTTCCGAGCATGCGCGGCCCGTCAACGCACCAGGCAAAGCAGCGGAGAGCGTCACATGAGTTCCATCACCGTCACCACGCTTTCCAACGGCCTTCGCGTCGCCACCGATCGCATGGATCAGGTCGAAACCGTCTCGCTGGGACTCTGGGTTGGCGCCGGCACGCGCGACGAGGCGGCAGAGGTGAACGGCGTCGCCCATCTCCTGGAGCACATGGCCTTCAAGGGCACCAAGACCCGCTCCGCGCGCGCCATCGCCGAGGAAATCGAGGCGGTCGGCGGCCATCTCAATGCCTACACATCGCGCGAGTCGACCGCGTACTACGCAAAAGTGCTCGCCGAGCACGCCCCGCTCGCGGTCGACATCCTCGCCGACATTCTGCAGCACTCGACCTTCGACGAGGACGAGCTTACCCGCGAACGCGATGTCGTGCTGCAGGAGATTGGTCAGGCCCACGACACGCCCGACGACCTCGTCTTCGATCATTTCCAGGCGACGGCTTTCCCCGATCAACCGATGGGCCGGCCCGTGCTGGGCACCGTGGAGATCGTCGAGAACATACCGCGCCAAGCCTTGGTCGATCATATGGGCCGCACTTACGGGGGCGAGCGCATGGTGTTGTGCGCGGCGGGCAGGATCGCCCATGAGACATTGGTCGAACTGGGTAAGCGCCTGCTTGCGGAAGTGCCGCCGAATTCGGCGACCGATGCCACCGCGTCACGCTATGCCGGCGGCGACTTCCGCGGTGATCGGACCTTGGAGCAGACGCATCTCGTTTTCGGCCTGCCAGGATATACCAATGCCGAGGCCGACTATTTCGCCGTCAACCTGTTTTCGACCATGCTCGGCGGCGGCATGTCGTCGCGGCTCTTCCAGGAAGTGCGCGAGAAACGGGGGCTCGTCTATTCGATCTACAGCTTCCATTCGCCCTACCGCGACGGCGGGCTCTTCGGCATCTATGCCGGCACCGGACCCGACCGGCTGGAAGAGTTGGTCACCGTGATCGGCGAGGAAGTGGGCGATCTCGGCGCGGCCGCAAGCGACCAGGAAATCGAACGCGCCCGCACGCAAATGAAGGCGTCCATGCTGATGGCGCGCGAAAGCACCGGGTCGCGCGCCGAGGCGCTTGCCAACCAGCTCTTGATTTATGGCCGGCCCATCCCCGTCGAGGAAGTCGTCGCCAAGATCGATGCGGTCGATCGCCCGGCCCTCGGCCGTGTCGCGGCGCGCCTGGCCAGCGGGCCACTCACGATGGCCGCTCTGGGGCCGGTAAAGAACCTGCCGGACCATGAGGCCATCGCCGCGCGGCTGGTATCCTGAACGAACCCGTGCGGCCCGCCTGAAAAGGCCGTGCTCAGCCGGCCTTCAGTACCTTGTCATGCCAGAATGCGGCGCTGAGACCCCAGAACACCATGTTGAGCACCAGCGCGACCACGATGAAGGGGATCGGCGGCACCGACGCCCGAAATACGAAGATCGCCACCGCCGTCGCCGCGAGCCCGACGATCAAACCGCGCAGCCACCACCTGCCGGTCAGGATGGGAATAACAAAGGCAAAACCCCAGATCCCGCCCCACACCAATTGCCGGTAGAAGAACGCTTTCGAGCTCAGATACTTCATTGCCGGGGCCGGTGCCTTGATCAGTCCCGCTTCCATCCCGGCGCGAAACGCGGCGTAGAAGATCAGCACGCCGAAGCAGCCGGACGCGAATGCCAACGACAAGCGCTTGAAAACGTCCATCGCAAACCTCTTTTAGTTTCCCGATCCGCCGCCGCGGTGAGGCGCGCAGGCGCAGCCGTTTGAGCCCATCGTCAGGCCGCTGGCAAATCACAATTCCGGGACGACCGCCACCAAAGCGCTCACGCCCGGCCGGACTCGGGGGACAGCTTGGCGAAGTCGACGCCGATCTTCGCGATCGCACGTTGCCACTTGTTTTCAAGATCGGTGTCGAAAATAAGCGCTTCGTCCGCCGGCACGTTGAGCCAGCCGTTTTCGTGGATCTCCAACTCTAGCTGGCCCGGCCCCCAGCCTGAATAGCCAAGCGCCAGCAGGCAATTTCGAGGCCCGGCCCCTGCCGCGATCGCGCGCAGGATTTCGATCGAGGCGGTCAGCGATACTTGATCGTCGATGATCATGGTGCTTTCGTCGGTGAATTCCTTTGAGTGAAGCACGAAACCGCGCCCCGCTTCGACCGGCCCACCCGAATGCACCGGGATAACCCGTTTGCATTCAATGGGTTCGATGCCAACCTGATCCAGCAGGTCTTCGAAGTTCAGATCGCCGAACAGCTTGTTCACGACCAGCCCGAGCGCGCCCTCGTCGGAATGGGCGCACATGTAGATCACCGTGCGCGCAAAGCGCGGATCAGGCATGTTGGGCATCGCGGTCAGGAGTTGACCGGTGAAGAAACCCTGGGCCGGATCGCTTGTTGCCATGGTCGGAAACCATCGCGGACGGGGCCCCGGCGGTCAAGGGGCGCAGGGGCAGTGGGCGCTAACGCGAAGTTTACTGCGATTAGGGACGCTGGACCCTATATTTCTGGGTAACGCGTCCATTACTGCCCCAAACGGAAGGCCCAGGCTCGCCGTGACCGCTTCGCCAACCTTGGCCCAGCCAACCTTGACCCAATGGCACCCTATCGCCGCAGTGACGGCCGGCGCGCTTGCCGCGCTGGTGGCGCTGGTTGTGGCGCCGGCGGCGCCCCGGGCTGGCGCGTCGGACTGGGTGGTGAACACGCATTCAAAGGTCCGCCTGATCGCGGCCGCCTCGGGCGTAGGCACCCAGCGCGAGATTCGCCTCGGCCTCCAATTCGAGCTCAAGAAAAACTGGAAGGTCTATTGGCGCTCACCGGGCGACGCCGGCTTTCCGCCGCGTATCGATTGGGCGGGCTCGCGCAACCTGAGCGATGCGACGATCGCCTGGCCGGCCCCCCGGCGCTTCAGCGTGCTCGGCTTCAACACCGCCGGCTACAAGGATGCGGTCGTCTTTCCGCTCACGGCCCGGCTGAGCGAGCCCGGTAAAGCGGCACAGCTGGTCGCCAAGGTCGACTATCTCGCCTGCGATGACATTTGCGTTCCCTATACCGTGCGCCTGACCCTGGCCCTGCCGGCGGGCCCGGCGATGACCACGCGCCTTGCCTACCAGATCGATCGCGCCCGCGCGCTGGTGCCCACGGACGAGGCGGTCAGCGGCATAAAGGTCGAGCGCATCGCCGTGCGCGAGCGCCCCGTTGGCAGCACGCTCACGGTCATCGCGCGATCGGCGAAACCGTTCACGGCGCCCGACCTCTTTGTGGAAGGCCCGCCGCGGCTCGAATTCGGCAAACCCGTTGTGGCGATGTCGGAGGGCGGCCGCGTGGCCCGGCTGACACTCACCGTGCGCAAGGTCGGCAAGACCGCACCCAAAGCGACCGGCGCCCTGCTCACGCTGACGCTGACCGACGGCGCCGGCACTAATTCCGCACGGGCGGTGGAGCGGATCGGCGTCGCGGAAGCAGCCAAGGGTCCACCGCCGGCAGCGGGGCGCAGCTTCCTTGTGGTTCTCCTGCTGGCGCTGCTTGGCGGCCTCATCCTCAACCTGATGCCCTGCGTGCTGCCGGTTCTGTCGATCAAGCTTTTGAACATGGTCGGTCATGGCGGCGCCGAGCGGAAGATTGTCCGCAAGCGTTTCCTGGCGACCGCTGCCGGCGTGCTGGCCTCCTTCATGGTGCTTGCCGGTGCGATGGTCGGCCTCAAATCGGTCGGCGCCTCGGTCGGCTGGGGGATCCAGTTCCAGCAGGGCTGGTTCCTGATCGCCATGGCGGTGATCGTGACCCTGTTCGCGGCCAACCTTTGGGGCCTTTTCGAGATCGGCCTGCCCCAAACGATCGCCGACCGCGCGGCGGCGGCAGGGGGAATGCCGGGACGCTCCGGCGGGCTCAAAGGCGAGTTCGCGACCGGCGCCTTCGCCACGCTGCTGGCCACGCCATGCTCGGCGCCCTTCCTGGGCACCGCCGTCGGCTTCGCGCTGTCACGCGGGACGCTCGAGATTTTTGCCGTATTCCTTGCCTTGGGTGTTGGCCTTGCGCTGCCTTATCTGTTGGTCGCCGCGATCCCGACGCTGGCCACCCGGATGCCCCGGCCCGGCCGCTGGATGGTTTGGCTGCGAGCCGTTCTCGGCGTGGCATTGGCGGCGACGGCGGTCTGGCTGCTGACCGTGCTCGCGGTTCAGACGGGTGAGCGCGGCGCCTGGCTGATCGGCGCGGTCCTGGCGGCGCTGGTGGCGCTGCTATGGCTGCGTGGCCGGATCGGCGAGCGATTGCGTCCGGTGGTGTTGGCGTCACTTGCGATTCTGGTTGCGCTGAGCTTTGCGCTGCCCAGCCTGCTGCCGGCGCGCGAGGCGACGATTGCGCAGTCATCCGGCAAATGGCAGCGCTTCGACCAAGCCTCGATCGCCGAGCTGGTGCGTTCGGGCAAGGTTGTCTTCGTCGACGTCACCGCTGACTGGTGCATCACCTGCAAGGCGAACAAACGCCTGGTGCTGGGCCGCGAGCCGGTGGCCTCGATGCTCGACGGCCGCCGCGTCGTGCCGATGATCGCCGACTGGACCCGGCCCAGCACGCTGATCTCGCGCTACCTCGCCGAGCACGGCCGCTATGGCATCCCGTTCAACATCGTCTACGGACCCAATGCCCCCGACGGCATCGCCCTGCCGGAGCTGCTCACACGCAGCGCCGTGCTCGATGCCATCGCCAAGGCCAGAGGCGTCGCCGAGGCCAAGCGCTAGGCCAGCGTCGCGCGCCGCATGGCTTTATAGCCCTCTACAAAATTTGGCCGCCCTTAGAGCCATCGCGGGTCTGGATTTCGCGGGCGCAAGGACTATCTTTGAGCGGCCGGGGCGACGATCGTCCCGCGCCCATGAATGGGACGGTCGGGAGCTGGTGTGATGGTTCTGAAGTTCGTCGCATCAACGTGACGAAGTTCGGAGGCAGAATCACACCAGACTCAAATATTCAGTGGCCTGCTTGTCCCGGAACTTCGTGGGACGAATTTCCGGGGCAGGACACTAGTGTGATGGTTCCGAAGTTCGTCGCATCCAATGCGACGAACTTCGGGGGCTGAATCACACTAGAATCATATATTCAGTGGCCTGCTTGTCCCGGAACTTCGTGGGACGAATTTCCGGGGCAGGACACTAGCTGGGAGGCGAAACGTTGGCGCGAATTGGCTCGTGCCCGGTGGTTTCCGGGTTCGATCCAGTTCCGTTGACACGCCCTTGTCATAATCCTAATGTTGCGCCGCAACAAACTGCGGAAGGTGCGATTCCGCAAAGACAATCGGTTGGGCATGACGTCGCCGGGCTTCGCGGGGGAGGCGCCGGCATTTCCTTTCGAAGCAGCGAGCGCGGGCCCTGATCGGGGCGTCCGGAGGTATGCGATGAAGGTCCTGGTCGGGGTCAAACGCGTGATCGACTACAACGTCAAGATCCGCGTCAAATCCGACGGCACGGGCGTCGAGATGCAGAACGTCAAGATGTCGATGAATCCGTTCGACGAGATTGCCATTGAAGAGGCGATCCGCCTGAAGGAAGCCGGCGCGGTGAGCGAGATCGTCGTCGTCTCGATGGGCGCGCAGCAGTGCCAGGAGACCATTCGCACGGCGCTGGCCATGGGCGCGGACCGCGGCATCCACGTGCTCACCGACGATCCGCTCGAGCCGCTCGCGGTCGCCAAGCTCTTGAAGGCCATCGTCGACGAGGAGGCGCCGGAGCTGGTGATCCTCGGCAAGCAGGCGATCGACGACGACGCCAACCAGACCGGCCAGATGCTGGCGGCGCTGCTCGGCTGGGCGCAGGGCACCTTCGCCTCCAAGCTCGACAAGGCCGACGGCAAGATCAATGTGACGCGCGAGGTCGATGGCGGGCTGGAAACGCTCACGCTCAAGATGCCGGCCGTCGTCACCACCGATCTGCGGCTGAACGAGCCGCGCTACGCCTCGCTGCCCAACATCATGAAGGCCAAGAAGAAACCGATCGACCAGAAGAGCCCGGGCGATCTCGGCGTCGATACGGCGCTGCGCCTGGAGACACTCAAGGTTTCCGAGCCGCCCAAACGCGAAGCGGGCGTAATGGTCGAGGACGTGGCCGCCCTGGTGGCCAAGCTCAAGAACGAAGCGAAGGTAATCTGATGTCAGTGCTGGTCATCGCCGAACACGACAATGCCGGCATCAAGCCGGCGACGCTGAACGTTGTGACCGCCGCGGCCGAGATCGGCGGGGATGTCACCGTGCTGGTCGCCGGAGAAGGCTGCGACGGCGCCGCGGAGGCCGCCGCCAAGATCGCCGGCGTCGCCAAGGTCCTCAAGGCCGACGGCGCGCATCTGGCGCATGGCCTTGCGGAGAACGTCGCGCCGCTGATCGCCAGGCTTGCGGAGGGATATAGCCACGTGCTGGCCCCGGCCACGACGTTCGGCAAGAACGTCATGCCGCGCGTCGCCGCTCTGCTCGATGTGCAGCAGATATCCGAGATCTCCAAGATCGAGGGCCCGGACACATTCGAGCGGCCGTTCTACGCCGGCAACGCCATTGCCACGGTCAAGTCTTCCGACGCCGTCAAGGTCATCACCGTGCGCGGCACGGCCTTCGATGGCGCCGCCGCCGAGGGCGGCTCCGCCGCGGTCGAGAGCGTCGATGCGGGCGCCGATGCCGGGCTTTCAAGCTTTGTCAGCCAGGAGCTCACCAAGTCCAGCCGGCCCGAACTCACCGCGGCCAAGATCATCATCTCCGGTGGGCGCGGCATGCAGTCGGGCGAGAATTTCGCTTTGCTGGAGGCGGTCGCCGACAAGCTCAACGCGGCGATCGGCGCTTCGCGCGCCGCGGTCGATGCGGGCTTCGTGCCCAATGACTACCAGGTCGGCCAGACCGGCAAGGTGGTGGCGCCGGATCTCTACATCGCGGTCGGGATTTCGGGCGCGATCCAGCATCTTGCCGGCATGAAGGACAGCAAGGTCATCGTGGCGATCAACAAGGACGAGGAAGCGCCGATCTTCCAGGTCGCCGATTACGGGCTGGTCGCCGATTTGTTCAAGGCGCTGCCCGAGCTCGCCGAGGAGCTCGGCAAGGCCGGCGCATGAGCGCCGGTGCCCAGGAGGAGATCGTCGCCAGATGAGCATCAAGAAGATCGGCGTCATCGGTGCGGGCCAGATGGGCCATGGCATCGCCCATGTGGCGGCGCTCGCCGGCTACGACGTGCAGGTGTCCGACATCTCCAAGGAAGCGCTGTCCCGCGCGGTGGACACCATCGAAGGCAACATGATGCGGCAGGCCCGGCGCGGCCTGATCAAGGACGAAGAAGTGGCTCCTGCGCTCAAGCGCATCAAGGTCGGCACGGGCTATGGCGCCTTCAAGGATTGCGACATCGTCGTCGAGGCGGCGACCGAGAACGAAGCGGTCAAGCGCGAAATCTTCAAGGAGCTTTGCCCGTATCTGAACCCCGACGCCATTGTGGCCTCGAATACCTCGTCGATCTCGATCACGCGGCTGGCGGCGGCCACCGACCGCGCCAACAAGTTCATTGGCATGCACTTCATGAACCCGGTGCCGATGATGGCGCTGGTCGAGTTGATCAGGGGACTTGCGACCGACGAAGAGACCTTCGCCACGGTGCGCGAGCTGGCTGCTGCGATGGGCAAGACCGTCGCGGTTTCCGAGGACTTTCCGGCCTTCATCGTCAATCGTATCCTGTTGCCGATGATCAATGAGGCGGTCTACACGCTCTATGAAGGAGTGGGCTCGGTCGAGGCGATCGACGTGGCGATGAAGCTGGGCGCCAACCACCCGATGGGGCCGCTGGAGCTTGCCGACTTCATCGGGCTCGATACCTGCCTTGCCGTGATGCAGGTGCTGTATGACGGCCTCGGGGATTCAAAGTACCGGCCCTGTCCGCTGCTGGTGAAATATGTCGAGGCCGGCTGGCTCGGCCGCAAGGCAGGCCGAGGCTTCTACGATTATTCCGGCGACGTTCCCGTCCCGACGCGGTAGCAGCGGTGGCGCAGATGCGCTAATATGTGCAGTTATGCGGGAAGACGAAGCCCGATGACTTGCGCGTGCGACTTGTTGGCCACCGGCGGCAGTCTGGAGGGCCGTTCGCGGCGCTGTGGCGGGACCATATGAGCGGCCCGCAATTCGATCTCGACACGCTTACGCACCCCGCACTGACGGGCTTGCGAGATTATTGGCGGCGCATCGCCGAAGGCCGGCCGATGCCCGCCCGGCGTGACTTCGAGCCACTCGACATCACAAAAATTCTGCCATTTGCCGTGCTGTTCGACGTCGAGGGAGAGCCGCCGCGTTTCAAGTTCCGCCTCGCCGGCACCGCGGCGACGGAGCGCGCCGGCGTCGATCCGACCGGTCGCTACTTCAATGACTTTCCCAATAGCGAGGTGGCGGTCGAGCGCATGGTTGCGTGCGTGCGCAACTGCCGACCGTATTTCGTGGTAGACGCCTTCGTCTGGTCGGAGAAACCGGACTTGTACTACCAGACGCTCACCCTGCCGATGAGCGACGACGGCAAGACCGTCAACATGCTCGTATCGGCCACGGTGATCGAGGGCGAGTAGACATCGAGGGCGTGTCGATAAGACCTATCGTATCGCCGTGATAACGCGGGTTTCCGCGCCCTCGACCACCAGCGCCGTCAGCACGCCGGAGACGAAGGCGCCGGTGTCGATGCCGATGCGGTTGGGCAGGAATTCGGGTGTCCAGCTGATCGTGTGGCCGTGCACCACGCGCGCCATGTGGTCGGCCTCGGAATCGAGGAAGTCCTCGCGGATCCACATGAGATCCTCATCGTCCTGGGCCGCCAGCGGCACCTCGGGACGAATGCCGGCATGGACGAAGAGATAGCCGCCCTCCGCATGACGCAGCGCCAGGCGATCGAGGAAGGCGTGGTGGCGTTCGGGTATTGCCTCGAAGAGCCCGGCGCGAAGCGCGCGCAGTTTCTCCGGTTCGAAATCCATCCAGTTGCCGGGCTCCACGCCGTAGCTTGCGATCGTGTTCTCCGCGCCATTGAACAGCCAGCCCAGGCCGTCGCCGTCGCCAATGAGGAACTTGGCCATATAATCCTCATGGTTGCCCTTGAGGTAGACCTCCTCGAAGCCGTCGAGGGGCTCGTCGAGCAACATCTCGATGACCCCGAAGCTGTCCGGCCCCCGGTCGATATAGTCGCCCAGATAGACCACGACCTTGCGCTCGATGCCGGCCTTTTTGGGCGCCTTTTTCGCGTCCTTCACGATCTTCTTGCGGAGTGTGGCAAGCAGATCGGCGCGGCCATGGATATCGCCCACGGCATAGACGCGCGTGCCCTCGGGCACCCGGTAAGGCGGCTTGGTATCCGCGTCGTTCAGGAAATCGGCCCGCTCGGAGCCGGCGGGCGCGGTCGCTCGGGACATCCCGCTAATGTAGGGATCGCCCCGCCGCCGCGCCAGCCTGGAAGGCCGGGGCACGGTTATCGGGCAGGGCTCTCATCGCTGTCCACCGGACGCTTCGCCGCGGGGGCGCGCTTATCCAGCTTGGCCGGCTTTGCGGGCTTGCCGGGCTTGAAGGCCGCCCAACGCTCGCGCCCGCCGTGGTTGTCGAGGAAGCTGATCAGCGCCGCCACGATCTTGCGGTCATGGACCGTGCCGACCCCGGCGAGCAGGGTCTCGATCGCCTCGTCGACGCTGATGCCTTCGCGGTGGGCGCGCTGGCTGGTCAGGGCGACGAAGGCGTTGGCGACTGCGACGATACGCGCGCTGACGATGATTTCCGCGCCCTTCAGGCCGTCGGGATAGCCGCTGCCGTCCCAATGCGCCTGAACCTGGCGCAGCGTCTTGACGACCGGGCCGTCGAAGGCCACGCCCTCGAGCAGATCGGCGGTCGCCTGGATACCCTCGTGGACCTGACGCATCTCGTCGGCCGTCAACGCGCCTTGCTTGGTGAGAATTTCCTGGGGCACCAGGATCTTGCCGAGGTTCATAAGCTGGCCGGCGTATTCGGCGGCCTCGCAGTGATCCCGATCGAGCCCGATCTCCTCGGCGACGGCGCGTGCGATGAAGGCGGTGCGGGCCGAATGGTGCGCAGCGTTGGGGTCGCGCCGGTCGACGACGGCGACCAGCGTGCCGACCAGGGCGCGGAGGCTCTTCAAGCGTCCCTCGCGTTCGGTGACGGCGGCGGTCACGTCTTCCTCGACCACCAGTACGCCGCGCGGCAGGTCGCGTTCGAGCGCCAGGGGAATGTGCTTGGTCTGGTAGACCATTTCGTCGCCATCGACCTCCACCCGGTGGACGTCGACGATCTGGCGGCCTTCCTCGGCGGCCTCGCGGTTGAGGCGTTGCAGGACCTTGGCGCGGATCGGGCCGAGCACGGCGTCCAGCGACTTGCCCATCATGTCGGCGCTCTGCATGCCGGAGCGGCGCGCCGCCTCCGCGTTGGCGAACTGAATACGGGTCGCCGCGTCGGCGATGAAGATCGCGTTCGGCTGGGCATCGGTGAGCAGGCTGAGGAAGTTGCGCTGCTGCTCGAAGCGATCGGCCATGTCGCGGAACTTCGCGGCGGCGGCGGTGGCGCGGCGCGAGGCGCCATGACGCCACAGGCCCAGAATTGCCGCACCGACGATAACGACACCGAGCAGAAGCAGAATCAGCATGCGCCGGGCGCGCGAGTCGCTTGGCCCCAGCGCTTCGTCGCGGTCGATCTTGTGCATCAGCACCCACGGCGCGGTCTTAAGCGCCCGGCTCGTCACCAGCACATCGGTGCCGCGGTAGTCGCGGCGGATGGCGAAGTCACCGGAATTGCCGATGGCGAAGGCGGCGGCGAGCTTGGGTGTGTTTTGCGCGAGGCTGCGGGCGAGCGGCTTGGTGCCGTCGGCGAGCGGAGAGAGATAAGTGATCACCGAGCCGTGACGACGGATCAGGATGGTCTCCTGCGTGCCGCCGGGCAGGCCGGGCTGTTTCAGGAGTGGGAAAAGTTCGGCGGCGACCGGCTTGATGCCAAGCACGATGCCGATCTGCCGGTTGTGCTGGATGCCGAAGATCGGCCGCACGAAGGCGATCGACACTTTCCCCGAAGGCGCGCGGAAGGGGCCGAAAAAGGCGCTTTTGCCGCGCGGCAGGCGGCCGATGAAGGTCCGCAGATCGCTCTCGATCGCCGGGAAATGACCAGTCGAGACCAGCATTCGGCCGGTCATGTCCATCAACGCCAGCCCGGCCACTCCGGTGCGGGCCACGTTGGCGCGTGCATCCGGTCCAAGCGGCCGCGCCTGAAAGCCGGTGCGTGCCGCGGTCACGGTCAGCAATGTGCCGAGATACTGGGCCTCGGCAGGCTGGGTTCCGGCGCCGCTGCGCCTGTCGATGTTGAGGCGGGTGAAGTAGAGCTTGAGCGCCTGATTGTCGGCAAGGCCTTCGAGGGTGTTGTGCTGGCGACCGATCCAGGCCTCGACCGCCGAGGCGCGGCTGTCGGCGATGATGCCGAGGCGGACCTGCCAGGACTGAATGTCGCGGTCGCGCGCATCGTTCACGAAGCTGAGGATCAGATAGACCGTGGCCGCCACGGCCGCGACGATGCCGGCGAAGGTCGCGCCGATCTTGAGCACCATGCGCGGTTCGCCCTTCAGATCGAACTGCGGGCCGGTCCTGTTGACGAACGTACTGGGCTTGGCCGTGGCCGACGAATGAACTGCCATTTGATCCTGCCGCGATCGGTTGCGCCGGGCGGAATTGGCCCAGCAATCGGCCAAAACCCTAAGGCCGCAGGCGTTAATATTTGATTAACCTTAGACGCCGGCCGCCCCCGCCCGCGTCATTTCCGCCCCCGCCAGAGCCGTTAACCATTTCCGTTAAGCGGGCCTTAAGCGCGTTGGCATAGCGTGGCGGCGATCGCGGATGCGTGCCGGTCGCGTTTTGGTTGAAACTGCCGCAAACCGCCCCACACCGGCCACGGCAAGGTCGGAAGAACCAACAATAATTGCGGTCTAGGAACAACAAATGGCGCACCACAAGGGTACCTTCGATCACGAATTCTCCCAGGAGCCGGTTTGGGGACGTGTCCTCATCTGGCTTCTGGCCGTCGCCCTGGCGCTCCTGGTGGTGCTGGCGCTGGTCAACGGGTTCAACCAGGCGCGCGCCGCCAACCCATCGTTGTTCGGTTGGGACGAGAAGCGCTTTGATTCGATCAAGCCCTTCACCAAATGGCGCGGCACGCTGGAACGCCACTTCCAGGAGCGCAAGCTGAAGCTCGGGTCCTGCCAGTCGACGCTGTTCAACAAGTGCCATCTGCAGGACTGGAAGAAATTCGTCGGGGACCTGCGCGGCAAGCAGGCGATGGCGCAGCTCGATGCCGTCAACCGGTATATGAACCGCGCGCCCTACATCACCGACCCGGTGAATTACGGCGTTCCCGACTACTGGGCCACGCCGCGCCAGTTCTTCGTCAAGGACGGCGATTGCGAGGACTATGCGATCGCCAAATACATGTCGCTGCGCTCGCTCGGCTGGCCGACCGAAAAGATGCGCATCGTGGTGCTGCAGGACCAAAACCTGCGCGTCGCCCATGCGGTGCTCGCGGTCTACCATAAGGGCCGCATCTACGTGCTCGACAACCAGATCAGCCAGGTCGTCACCCACGACCGGATCGCGCATTACCGCCCGATCTATTCGATCAACGAGCAATCCTGGTGGCTGCACCAGCGCCGCCAGACGGCGCAAGCCAAGTAACGATGCTGCCAGCAATCTCCTAACCGTCATTTCAAGTGAGCGTCAGTGGGGGAGAAATCCGGGCGCCGTTAGTGCGGCGCCAAACCAGATTTCTCACTTCGGTTGCAATGACGATTGCGGCACTCGCCAAACGACTTATACCAAATCTCAGTGATATTGAGCTATTTGACCGCCAAGATTTTGTCCGCCGGTTGGGCGCGGGTTGCGCCGTGGTGCGGCGCACCACAAGCCGCGCGCAACGACGCCGGCGGACAAAAGATGGCGGCCTTCGGTGGGGCCGATTGGCCCTCCGGCCGCGTTACGCGGGCTTGCCCGATGCGCTGCATCGCGCCGCGCCGCGTGCCTAACCTGAGGGCCAATCCGCCGCCATCAAATGGGGCAATATCACTGAGACTTGGTATTATACCAAGTCCCGCTGAATGAGACTCACGTGGGGGATTCCCGGATTGGGTTTTTTCTGATTCAACATGGCAAACGGATGGAGGTTTGCCATGGGTTCTCCGGTTCCACTTCGAGATGATTTCGAC
>Ga0307380_10001655_pt1 | contig 32456 bp, 12 predicted proteins | sample UN3MG_FD_202239 | JGI IMG/M metagenome (GOLD analysis project Ga0307380, IMG submission 202239) | Soil microbial communities from Risofladan, Vaasa, Finland - UN-3 | ecosystem: Environmental > Terrestrial > Soil > Coastal area > Acid sulfate soil | place: Finland: Risofladan, Vaasa | collected...
TAGAAACCATATTTGCAATTTGTCTAGTTTTGCTCATGAGATGTTTTTAACTATTTAGAAATTAATATCCATTTCAATAATTTTATCAGATCCTGCTCCTAAGAAATGGAGTTTGTATCCATCGGGTGTATTAACAACACGAACCTCAGTAGGATCTGCTTCAAATGATGATGTATCTATTGCTGCTACAAATGTCAATGTGCTAGTAACATCAAAGGGAGTTGAGAGTGTAAAATGTCCAATTGTATCAGTAGAATTTCCACAAGTAAATATACCTTTTCCATCAGGAGTAAAGTCAAAACCTTTTAATTGTGGATCTGATGAAGTAAGAGATGATGATACCCCATCATAAACCATCGCAGTTGAACCTCTACCTAAAACATATGGTACGGCAAGACTCCACTGATATATCGTATCATCAGTTCCATCCAAAACATAACACTTTGTTCCATCAGGATTAAACCTAAATGATACTGGAAAGTCGCTGCCACGAGTTACCAAATCTATACAACCATCAGAAAAACTTGATAACTCGTATGGAGTTGTTAACGGAATTGATACTGCTTTATCATATGAGGAAGAAAATCTATCCAGAAATGTAATTGTAGTTCCATCACCATTAAATCTACAACCACTTGGAGTAGCAATGTAATTTGTTAAATAAGCGGATCCAATGGGAGTCTGGGCCCACTGGGTTGGTGATAAATCAATTGATTCGTAGTTTGAAATTGTTGATGAATCAAATCCTGTGCTTAGGTTATATGCTTTGACTGCATCCGTATCATAATCAATAACTACCAACTTTGTTCCTGTGGGATTGAAATCAAAGTGTGATGGATTAGTTAATCCTAATGCTGTTCCCGAAACATAGGTTACTGTTGACGATAAATCAAATCCAGTGCTTAAAGTCCATTCGTGAATTTTGTCACTACCATTGCCAATAACAAACATTTGTGTTCCATCAGCATTAAATCCTACATCATAGGGATTGGTCTCATATGATGTAGTAGTGAAATTTGTTCCCTCAGTTATTGTTCCACTCGTAACATCATATGCATTTGACACACTATACTCAACAACTGCATCTGTACCATAGTTAACTACAAAAAATTTGGTTCCATCATTATTCCACCGGAAACTATATGGAGTTGTAAGACCATCTCCACCAAGACTATACGCACCATCATATGAGACTGTTGCGACAGCATATGCAGTTGATAATGTAAATTGTTGAATATTGTTATCACCAAATCCAATTAAATAAAACTTCGTGCCATCATTATTAAATTCAAATCCTCTTACACTTGCATCCGCACTACCTATACTAAAAATATTATCTAATCTTTTGTTTATTTGTTCATATCCAGGAACCAACCGATTCGCCAGATTATCGTTTGCATTGGTTGTTAACGTCCACGGAGTTCCCATTGTGAACTGGTTTATACTATCAACAGTAGTTCCACCAAAATAAAGGTATCTTCCATTTGGAGATACTTCTATACACCAAGTAGCGGTATCGTAAGGTAAACAGGTAAAGGTAGCTTGCGTACTTGATCCTGATGTATTAAAAGGAGAGGTACACTCAATGTGTTTAATATAATCACCATCATATGCGAGATACAAATGAAGTCCATCTGGTGACCAAGCAAATGAATATGGAAAACTTAATCCAGTGGTGTATAAGTTTGTTTGCTGCGATCCCACTTTCTTCAATCCTGCTTGGGATATAGCAGCAATTCTTACATTATCAACACTGTCATACATTCCAGAAGATCTTGATTCAAAATTCCCTCCTGTAATAAGACCTCTTGCTTTTGACATTATGAAATATCCTCATACCCAATAACAAGTTCAAGATCACTTGCTGCTGATGCAACTGCACGAATAGAGTCACCTTCTTCTAAGTAAAAATATGTATCCTTTGCACACAAAATTTGAGTTGCTTTTGCTGGAACAGAAATTACCTTCGCAATATATCTATCTGTTGAACCGTCGTAAATACTGACACTAATATCAGCAGAATTTGTGCCATCAACATTTGCACAAAGAATACTATTAATTTTTAATACCTTACCACTAGAAGAAGCATTGCTCAATGCAGCAGCAATAGATGCAGTCACAGCATATCTTGCAGTCTTTCCAGTAATTGTTGTTGGACTTTTTAAGTTTGGTGCAGCCATGTTTTTATCTCCCTGTTATATTTAGAATATCATTCCCATGATTACTGGATCTGGTCCTGAACCTCCACCTCCAGAAGCAGAAATTGTAGTTCCACTAATACTTAAATTAGTACCTACAGTAAGATAAGTCAACTTGCCTTCAGAATCATCCCAAAATACTATTTTATCTGCACCAGCATCATCAGCACTAATTGCTCCAGAAGATACGGATAGAATATCAGCAGCATTAGATGTAATACTAACAGTATCTCCTCCTCCTCCTCCAGAGATAGCAACTTCGCTAATACCAGTTATTCTACCATTAGCATCTACTACAATCTGAGCAACATTAGATGCATCACCATAAGTTGCAGCAGAAGCACCAGTCAATCCCGTTAAATTTGCTGCAGAACCAGTGAATGATGTTGCAGTTACAACACCAGTGACATTAATACCACCTGTTCCGGTTATAAACTTACTATTAAGATCTAAGTTTCCACCTAACTGTGGAGTAGTGTCTTCTACTACATTTTTAAGGAATGTGCTTGCTAACTTACCATCGGCAATAGAACCAGCAAGTTGGTCATTAGTTATGGTTCCGGTTAAAGATGATGTTGGATAGTTAGTAGCATCAGAAAGATTAAATGCCGGTGTCGCATCAGTGTCACCTAAGTTAAGTGTTACACCACCAATAGCAATACTAGAGTTTGTTAGTGCTCCATTAGGAATTGAAGTTAATGATGCACCAGAACCAGAGAAAGTAGTGGCAGTTACAACACCCGATGAATTGATGTGCCTAACAGACGTAATATCATCAAAATCTGTTTCGATGTTACCAACGGCAAACTTAGTGCCTGCCGACATTGATGTTGTTCCAACACCAAATGCATAGTTTGTCAACCAAGCATCAGTAGCAAGTCCAGTAAAAGCACCAGACTCAAACCACATAATCTTTTTATATGTGATCGGGAGAGTTTCACCGGCACCAATAAGATTTACTAGAGGAGTTCCTTCTGTTGATGCAATAGCAATACCACCATGACTTGCTGTAGTGTCATTTGAAACATCATTGCCATTAGAATCAGTTCTAAATCCAAGGATAAGATCTGCGTCACTAATCTTTAAAGTTTCCGCAAATATTGTTGCAGAAGTGCCTCCAATTGTTATATTCCCAGTAACATTTAAATTGCGATTAACTTGTAAATCAGTTGCAACAGTAACTGTTGTTCCCGGAAGTGTTGGGTTATTTGGAATCGAAATTACAGGTGTTGAACCTTCTCCTGTCCCACTACTTACTGTTATTTGATTTCCGGTTCCACTAATGGACTCAACATAATCACCAGTAGTGTCACCACCAAGAGCAACACTATTAGGTTGGATTGTTGCCGCTAAAGATACATTACCAGTACCATCAAAACTAATCTGAGAAGCAACAACATCTCCGGTTAATTCAAATGTTCTTGCGGTTGCTAATGATGTTGCCGTATCCGCATTACCAGTTACATTACCAACAAAAGAAGTAGCAGTTACGACACCAGTAACATTGACTCCACCTGTTCCGGTTATAAACTTACTATTAAGATCTAAGTTTCCACCAAGTTGTGGTGTTGTATCACCTACAATTTCTGTAGTAATACCAGTAAGACTAGTATAAGGATAAGCAGTAGCATCAGAAAGATTAAATGCCGGTGTTGCATCAGAACCACCAAGACTTAGTTCTACTCCACCATAAGATACTGATGAGTTATCTAATGCACCATTAGGAACTGATGTTAAATTAGCACCAGAACCACTGAAAGTAGTAGCAGTTACAACACCAGTAACATTAATACCATCAGCATTAATAGTAACTCCAGAACCAACAGCGGCAGAAGTAAATGTTGGTGTAGAAGTAAATGTAATAGTAGCACCGACACCAGATGCAGTGGCAGTTAAATTATCACCAACAATATTAATATCTCGAACACTATTTGAAGTGCCAACAACAGATCCCTCTTCTCTGACGGTTATACCACTTATACCATCACCACCACCACCACCACCACCACCTAAAGCAGTACTGGAAATACCTACCCACTTAGATCCATCATAAATTAAAAGTTTATTAGTTCCTGTTGTCTGATCAAAACTAACATCGTCAAGATCTTTGATGAATCCTGCTCCACCACCACCCATCGTTGAGAGTTGAGTAGTAATCCTATTAATGAAAAGTCTGTAGTGATTTGATAGATCATCAAGAGTTGCAAACTTCTGATCAAGAGGTGTTAATGGATCAGTTTGTCCTCCTGCCTTTTCTTTTACTGATGGTGGTTCATTAAGAAGATAATTTTCCTTTAATATTTTTTGATCTTTCTTAATTAAAGATGATAGTTCGTTTAATTCTTTTAGACCACTTTTAAGTGAGGATATGTCTCCTTTAATAGATGAAATATCTTCATCATAATACTTTACTTCAGGAAGTGTATCAACAGTTTCTTTGAGTTCATTGAAGAATTTCAGAATAGACTCATCGGCCTTAACACTCTGCTCGTCAATTTTCTCAATTTGTTTCTCAAGAGACTGTTTAAGTTTATTCTGTTCGCTGAGGATAGACTTCTTTAATTTTTTATCATCATCTTTAAATGTATTACGAAGTTCCCAAATTCTAATTGAAGTTTCTTTAATTTCTTGATATATTTTATCCTTAGTTTGTGTAATCCTATCGTTTGTTAGATCAAGATTTTCATTAAGATTTTTTACATCAACTTTGAATTCAAATTCTTTAACTTCAATAGACTCATTAATTGCACTAACTTCACGATCAATCTTGTCTTTGATTAAATCAATATGCCCCTGTACTTTATTGAAATCATCATCAATGAGACTGAAGGTTTTACCAATCCAAGAGAAGTCTGGAACCTCCTGAACTTTCTGAATCCAGTCAGGAAAGGTAGGTATATCTTGATTTACCTGTTCAATTCTCAATTTTAAAGATTTTAGGTCTTCTTCATAGTATTTTACCTCTGGAAGATTGTTGATTTCTTCCTTAATATCCGTAATTTTATCATAAATTATATTAATATCGTGGTCATAGTACTTGACCGTAGGGATTTTTAACTCAATTTCAGATAATTTATCCCCAAATTCTTCATTTTGAATACTTAGAACATTAATTTTTTCACTTTTTGCATAATCTTGTTGAATTTGTGAAATTTTATCACAAATTTCCTCTAATTGTTCATCATAATACCTAATCTCAGGTATTTTTGGGATATCTTTTCTTACATCATTGACCAAACGGATCAATTCTGACCATTCTTGAGACTGAACCACTTCCAGAAATGACTCACCATTCTCATCTTCTATGGTTTGAGTCTCTTCTTCAATAATATTTTGATTTGATTCTGAAATATAATCTTCTACTGATGGAAGTTGTTGCCTTTCTTCTATAAAATCTTTATATGAGGGTAAGTTACTATCCTCCAGATAATCGTTTATTGATGGCAGATCCTCTTTGTTAGACATTCTATCAGTAATAATACTTTGGGATTTCTCTCCCTGATACATTATTTATCAGTATTACTATTCTCTGTAATCTAACAATGTTTTGTTTTAAGTGGAAATACCTGCTGTCACTATAGCAGAACCTTCAACCATTCTTGTTACTGCTCCAGTAGAGGAGGTCAAAACAACATCATATTGATATCTTCCTGGTGACAGCTTTGTGGTAACAGGTGCTGTCATTGCAATAGAGACTTTTGATGTTATGGTATTAATACCGACAGCAAAATTGTAAATGATTGGTGAGTCTGGATATTTTTTTAACTTGGATATCCCAGTAAATCCTACAAGATTAGAAAGAGATCCATCAGAATTAGTAGAAGTGAAAACTTCACTAAAATCTGCCCCTTGTGGGATGACAATGTTAATTGCAGGAGTGGCAGCCATTTCTTATCTTTTTAGTTATTTATCTTGACTGTTTTGTTTCAACAGTTTTTGTAACTCGGCGGTAGAACCAATGAACAATGCATTATTGACAGTTGTTGGACCCTTAAGGTCTTTTTCCTCACTTACATCTTTTAATTTCTGTTGAAGTGTAAGTAACTTATCTGTTGCATCTGCTACGTTCTTGATCAACTGACCAGCAACTTCATATGCTCTTGGCATCTCACTTTCTTGAGCAAGTTCTAAGATACCATTGATAGCCTCCTGTCCCTTTTCAATAATAGAATATAAATTACCTCTGGTGTATTCGTAGTCTTTTTTAATATCTTCGGAACGAGAGGTTATCTTTTCAATCTTTTTTTCCACAACCGTCTCTACTGGTGTAGTTTCTATTTCTGTGGAAGAAACATCAAAAGTTTGGTCTAATTCATCATACTTTTTAGTCATGGATTATTCTCAAAAAACATTACCATCGAAACCAAAGTTGTCACCGATTTCAATCAGAGAATTATCTGCTGCAGTAATCTTACCAACTTTTGAACCTAGTAGATGGTTCTCAAGTGGTGTTTCATCTTGAGCCCTATCAACGATAAGTTTATTACCACTCTTGGATTTAATATACATCGACTCTTTGTCGATCATAATATAAGATCTAACTGGAATATTTGTTGCATCGTCAACTTCGATGACGCCATCATTAAGATCAACATTTGTTGACAATAGGGTTACAACGTCTCCGTCATAATTTTTGGTTGCTCTAGGAGTAACTTGATAAGTAAGATCTCTCTCTGCAGCCCTAGAACCTTTAGAACCGGCAATATAACCAACAGAAACCTTATCAATGATTTCGCTACTAACATCCTTCACAGGGCCGTACACGTATGTCTTAGCAGTAAATGTCAGTGTATATACAAGAGCTCTTCTGGTATCAAAATTTCCCTCATAATCATCCTCCATCTGAATGGTATCAAGGTTGACTGGAACATACTTAACTTCATTCAAGTTACCTAAAAACTTGATGGGAAGTGAATATGCAGGTTGGAAGTATGGTAAGATTTGTTCGACAATCTGTAACATATCATCATTCAACTTTGTCATAATCGAAAGCTGAACTGTCATATTATATGGAACTGGAACGTAGGTTCTCTTTATAGAACCATCTGGTGTTTCAGTTACGATTGTTTGTGTTTGAGTTACTTTTCTACTTGGGTCATATTCAAGATTAGTGAATTCAAAGGACATTCTTGGAAGAGTAACCTGAACTGGACGATTCAGATTTGCCTCTTGTTCCATTCTTGCAAGAAACTTTTGAGTGGGCCCATAAGCAAGAGGAACTTGGATGACACTAAAAGTATCATTATCTCCATCTTTATGACGAACCTCTATCCCATTAAAAAGAGTTCCGAATCCAATAATGACGGATCGAAAGACTTCATTGTAAAAATACTCAAACATTATCCTGCTCTATATTATAACTATTTAGATTAAGGCATTCCAAATGGATTGACTTCACTAAAATCAATTAGTTTGTCACCTTCTGTTTCAATAGTATCATTATCTGCAAATGGTGTGACAAAGTCATCTTGTTTTTGTATCATTACCGAATACAGTGCTCCAGATTCAGTTCCATAAATGGGTTCACCTGAAGTAAATTCACCAGACACAATACTAATCTCAAGTTCCAAGGTAGAAGAAGTCCATCTATTGACTCTCGCAGTTGTTCCAGAAGTCGAACCAAGTATAATCTCATTGAACAAATATGTTCCTATACCAACCGTTGCTCCAACTCCAGTAGTTGGATTATCAACAGTTCCATTAATAGGAAGATCTCCAGTAGTATAACCAGTACCAGCATGTATTAGATAGGTGTCTGTAACGTTACCAGCAACGTTAATATAACCAATACCAGTTGCTGACGTACCTCCTCCAACTGGTGGAGAGAAAGAAATTAGTGGATTGGTCAAATATCCAGAACCACTATTGGCAACAGACACACTTTGAATAGTTCCATCTCCAAGTCGTGTTGTCGCAGCTGCTCCTGCTCCAGACTTATTAGTTAAGTTTGTGAATGATACCCAAGGAGTAACAGTATATCCACAACCAGAGTTGGACATATAAACTGCATTGATCTTTCCTCCAGACCCACCTGAGCAATTGACATAATCATTGGTGATAGAAGAAATACCGGCAGTCATAGTTCCACCAGCAGGAGCTGATGAGAAACCTACAATTGGACTATGATTATAATTATTACCCATATTCTTAATGAATACGTCAGTAACACCACCAACAGTACAAATACCTGCTGTTACTGTTGCGGTAGAACCAGCACCAATCATCTGAAGAGTTTGAATATAACCATGATCTTGAGTATTATCATCGATTTCATCGACACCAGTATCAATAACCTCATCTTCGATACGGAACAAACTACAAGTCAGTGTATAAACGTAATTTTTTTGTAATTGGTAGAAAGGTTGCTCATGTTCGACATATTTAATCTCAAATAATCTGTCACCAAGAGGAAAATAAATTAAATCACCTTCTTTTGGTCTTGATGTCAGTTTACCATTAGAAATAGATTTTGCTAAAGGTGAAATATAGTTCTCGTATCTTTCTTTTGAGATAATAATCTTCAAATCGTCATAATTTTGTATTCCAAACTTACTTAAAAGTGTTCCTTGACCACCATATCCTTCATAACTGTCAACATACGCCTCAATTGGGTAAGAGTTATTGAACTCCGATTCAATAACCTCTTTGATAACAGTATTTACAGTCACAAACTGTCTGGGCATATAATATACTTCAACACCATACATCCTCAACTGTTCGTTGATAAGATCTTGAACTAAATTTTGTTCAGATTGTGATCCTTGGAGAAAAAATGGATTTAACATATCAGCCAATCATGTCCATCGGTGGAAGTTCATAAGTATTGGACATTTTTTCTCTAATTACTTCTAATTCTTTCTCTGCATCCTCATACATTTGTCTTCCATTCAGTTCAATTCCACCAGGTAACTTAACACCTTGAAATTTCATCATATTTTGGCCCCATTGTCTCTTAATTAGGGATGTAAGGTATGGTTTTAGGAAGGAATCATTCCAAACTCTAGTATAATCTGTACCATCCATGGCTCTGTAGCACTCAATAACCAAGAATTCACCTACTGATACAGTATCATAGTCAATATCAAGATACATTCTATCTTGTCTTTGGTTAAATCTGATATGTTTGTGAGTATTTAAGAGGAAATTCATCGTTTCCAGGTAACTCATAGTCATTGAATATGACAACATGTCATATCCAGAGGCTGCTGTGACTCCGCCCCAAAGACCGAACACATCATTTAAGAAAAATTGGTATTTTACATTAAACATACCAGATCCAAGAGTATTATTGAACTGAAAAACCTTTTCAATTCCAATAATATCTGCAGGAACTTGTATAAAATTACTATTTTCGTAGTAAGTGAACGTTGTTGCAGTCCCAACAATGGACGTTGTTGCACTTGTGGATGCAATTCCTGTCTGATTACTTCCTGAAGCACCAGGTGGTCTTGCTTTTCCTCTATCAATATCGTCTTGAGTTAATTGATATTTGAGAAAAACCTTATTTACACCATCAAAATGTCTTTCATTAAACAACTGAACGGCATCATCAACCAAATCTTCAATTTGTTCATCGGCAACATTAATCTCCAAGACAGGATAACCCAACTGTCTCTTACAGTAATCAATTAATTCTTGTCTAGAAGCGGGTTTAGCCATTTATAGAACATTCTTTTTTCTATTTATGTTTGTCCATAAAATGATTAAGCATCATCTTAATTTCACTCAAATCACCCTTAATACTACCAAGTTCATTTTCAATGTCGTTGATTCGTTCCTTATCAGAAGAAAGTTTTTTATGATTTGTCATATACATGTTAAAATCATTTTCATTTTTGTTAATTATAGCATTAGAACGGGTATCCCTAAAATACCCGTCCTTACCTTCAATTGGTAACATGTCCATATTATGCTAGAGCAATTGCACGTAGGTTTCTAAACTGAGGAACAATTGACTGGTTGGTCGATGTTCCAATAATCTTGATTCTGAATGACTTGAATGCAGGAAGATTATCATTACTGAATGTATACTCTCTGAATTGGTCAATTCCTGGACTTTGAACAATAAAGTCATCATACTTAGGAATGTTTATGTCCGAAGAACCGTCATTGTCAACCTGACTGATAAGGTTTCCATCGACATCAAAGTTACCATAACCAGGGAATGGAACAAATACAGTCTCATCTGCCAGAGAATCATCTTGATCTAATGCATAGAATACTCTAACATCATTATATCTAGAGATGTAAGCATCAAGATAAACTTTCAGACCACTTGCTGGATTCTCCAAAAGAACATTCTTACTTACATAAGTGAAGTTATTTGGATCATCAACTGTTGTATTGACTCTAGGATCAGTTGCATAATTTGTAATTGGTGCATTGACTCTGTTGGTCACAAATACAATAGAAGAATTGTCTAGGTCAATTGCTGGTGACAATCTATTGTCTGAACTGAAGAGGTTAATACCTGCAGTAAAGGACTTATTACCAGGTTGAGTAGTGAGATATGTGTTCTCATTAATCTGAGAAGCAATCATTCTAGGATCTTCAAAGTAGTTCTTTCTGAAGTTTGCGACTTCTGTATAACCCTTATCAACATAAGAAGCTTCTCCGCCAGAAATACTGGTCTCAGAAATGGTTCTTACCTGAATGACAACATCAGTTCCTTTCGGTTCAATAGTATTGATCTTAGGAATCATTAGGTTGAAAGGTAAGTTGTAAGTACCTTTTGCATTAGTACCACCAGCCTTTGCATTAGTTTCAAAGTATCTTGATCCAAAAACGGTACCTGCAGACCTGTCAATACCATAATCTGTGTCGTCCATATCAATCTTGACATTATAGTAGTCAAGCCCAATAGGATTGGCCTTAGTCACATCTCCAAGATTATGTGTCCTATTAATTCTTCTTAGTGAAACACCGTCAAGTTCATATTTATAAACCAAGTCAGAAACACTGTGACTAGTTACCTGACTATTATCAATACCTCTAGTAATACCAGTCAAAGTATTGTTGGCGACTCCAGTATAGGAAACAATTTCCTTACCAATCTTGGCATATCCTGGATTAGTAGTTCCAACACCAACACCTTCAAACTGACCAAAGACATTTGTATTCCCAACACTAATAAGTCCAGTATCAGTTCCAGTGTAACTTACTGTCAGAGTGGAAGGTGAGACATCAGATGCAACATCTGTTAAAGTAACACGGTTGATTCTTGTATGCATTCCATGATTTCTCTGGAATACTTGCATATGAAGTCCATCACTATTAATTCTAATTGGTGCAACTGGAATTGCATTTCCACCAATACCCGAATTAACTACAGTAGTAATACCTACCTTATTGATATAAGAGAGTTGTGTGAGAGTATCAAACTCACCCTGAACATTGTCAATAACAAGTTCATTATTACCAGAAATCTCACCAACTGAGAGTTTCATGTTTCTTCCAAGTTGAGTATTACCAACAGTGAGAGGTCTTAAGACATCACCAACTGAGTAACCCTTACCACCAGTATTAATGGTAGCACCAACTGCAATACCACCTTCAACATAAATGTCAGCAGTTGCATTTAGTCCATTACCAGTTATTGAAGTAAGTGCAACACCTGCAAAGGTATAACCACCTGAAGAAGGTGTATAACCAATACCAGAGTTTGTAATTGTAAGTGTTGAAGTTGCAGATCCTGCATAACCTACTAATGTTCCACGACCAGTTTTACCTACCTGTAGAATGGTATTACCAAATTCAAGTTCTGTATCTTGAAGTGTGGTTCCAATACCTACACTAATATTTCTAGAGTCGATACTGATAGCATCTTTAGAAATACGAGAAAGTGAAGTTGGAAGTGTTGGGTTGAAGAAACCAACAAAACCTTGTCCTGTAAAGTTCGCTCTATAAACAGTGAATTTCAAGTCTTCATACTGACTTGGTGTCCAAACAGATGCGTTTTGTGACTTGAATAATGAACCAAGAATTGGTTGTGATGATACCAATTTCTGTCCAGACTCTGATCCCAAAGTTGTAACGTCAGGTTCGCCAAGTCTAGAAATCCATACTCTATACTCTAGAGAATCTGATAAGAGAACAACAGAATATTCTTTCAGTCCTGCAACATATACAGGCGATTCAAATTCAACTGTTGTTGGTACAGTTCCATCAAGAGACAAGTTAATATCCTTGGGATCAACATCAATTTCAGAATAAGGAAGAATAGTAAGGTTTGGAGTACCAATAGTAGTTTCTCTAAGTTGAACAGTAACAGGAAGTGTGTCATCCTTTTGACTGAAGAACAAATCAATTTTTGTTATGAATATACCAGTTTCTTCACTAATGAAGAATGTCTGTGCCAGAGGGTCACGACCAGGAGGTTGCGGTGGTGAAGGAGGAGATGGTGGAGATGGTGGTGGTGGTGGTGGGTTAATAGTAACATCACTTAGAATAAGACCTGTATCAGTATCTGATAGTTGTCTATTTTCGGCAAACTCACTGTTGACTTCAACTCTTGCATTTCTGAGTGAAAGTGTTACTTCTTGAGTATTGTCAATACTACCTTCAGAATAGAAGATCTCCTCACCTGCGGTTGTTGAGAATCCTTCAATAGGACTATTAGTTGGATCATTCGTAAGTTTGAAGGTAGATCTACCGGTTTCAAATACAGGGTTCTTGAGGTCAGATACATTAGGAACTCTGAATGATCCAATCAATACACCAAGTTTATCAGTAACCAATCTAACAGAATTGACTACTGCAGTTGCACCACTAGTACCACCAATAAGAACCATACCAGGTCTAACTCTACCCTCAAATTCAGGTTGATTTTCATTTTGAAGACTGAAAGTATCAACATTCAAAATTGTAGATGTTTCTGAATATGTAGCAGGAACATTATTGTTCCTATCATATGGACTCTCTACATAAGTATCAGATGGATTATTGTATGGGCCGTACTTATGATTTGCAGTTGCTACTCTGAATGAAATTGAAGGTAAGGTTATTGCCTGAACATTCTCAGTATTATTGGCTGCAGCCATTTCACCATTAACAGTCTCACCCACTACAAATGTTCCACTAATCATTTGAACTTCGACCAGTTTGTTGAAGGTAAAGTTAGAAACATCTACACCATCAAAGAATGGATAAACTTGAGTGAATGGCTTCAGACGTTTTGCAGTAACTTCAATATTACGAGATCTGATGAAGTGAACCAGTTCTCTACTTACAACTCTATCACCAAGAGTTTCATTATTGATAACTTCAGTAACAGTTGATTGTGAACCTGTTCTCTGTTGATCCAGAGAAGTGGTATTTCTAATTGTAGTTGCATTACCAGTTGCACCCCATGGTGCTCGAATTCCGGCCTGATTAATTTGTTCCCTAGAAAGTTGTCTTCTTTGACCAGTACTGTCTGTATCAATATCAACATTGACACCGACAGTTTCCCATGAGTCCCACTGAACAGGAGTAACACCAAGTCTGGATCCATCTTCTGCAGTAGTGACTTCTGCTTGAAGTGCCGAAGCAATTGCCTCAAATGCACCTTCATTTTCTACAGTTCTGGTTTCTAGTCTATTAACATCAATCCAGATATCAACATCCGGTTCAAGAGAAATAGAACCATTCCAGAATTGTACCAGGTAAGGAGTTACACTCTCAGTTCTAGTAGCAAATGGTTGTACCAACCAGGAAGTGTCTGTATAATCAAGAAGTACTGTTTGTCCTTTTCTCTTAACACCTTCTGCAACAATTTCAGCGAATCTGGAATCTTGATTTGCTTGAGTTGTAGTTCCAATTCCTGCAATTGCAGTAGATGCAACCTCCAGATTGATTGCAGTCGTATAATGAGATGGTCTCAGAACTCTGTTCTTAAGATCAACACTATTTTTAACCCCAATAGTAGTATCCTGAGGATTCAAAGTAGAGAAGTTATCGATAAAGATTCCACTCTTAAATCTGTTCAGACCATTTGAGTCAGGAACAAAGAGATTTAGTGTATTAGTTTCAATCAAACTTAGAGAACTATAATACTCAAGACTCTTAATTCTCTGCTCCAACTTAGAAATATCTCTCATCTGATATCTCTTATGTTGTACAACAGACACTCTTGCAGTTTCTGTTGTGTAAAGATATGCTGGGAGGAATATGTTTGCAATATTCAAAGAACCACTAACTTCATCAGGAAGTTTTGGATCATCTGATGGAGTACCATACTTAATACTCAATCCACCATCTGGAGAAAGATAAACTCTATCAGCTCTTCCAAGATAATAATTATAATCAAGTGTCATTGACTCATCTGATGCAATAACATTTTTTGAACTATGTTGTCCAGTTACTCCACCATCAAAATCTCTTCCATAGAACTCAAGTGGAGATCTGGAATTTGCAGTGATAGAGTAATCTTTTACTCTTGGTCTTGCATCAACTATGTCAGTATTTCTGACTCCATCAATAGCATTGATTTCTCCATTATAATCAAAAGAATTATAAGAGTTTACAACTGTGATATCACCAGTGTCGGCAGAATCGTAGAATGCCTTAGAATAATACACTCTTAACTGTCTTACAGGTGATTTAAAACCTGGTTTCCTTATTAGTCTGGAGTAGTCATAAATGGTCTCTCTTTGACCATTATCAAATGTATATTGATCTGTAATGTTTCTGGATCCAGCTTCAAATGTACCTACAATTCCACTTACACCAGATTGACTGAACTGAACGACCTCATTCTTCTCAAAAGAAGTATCATTCAAATAAATGAATCCAACAGTTGTATCAGTCTTTCTAGTCAGATAAAAAGCTTTTGCACCACTGATTGTACCAGTAATGGTCTCACCTATAATGAGGTCATTTGTTGTTGCTGTAGGACCATCAAGAGACCCTAGAACCATACTTGGTGATTGCGCAGGACTAGTATTGGTAGATTCAAAAATACCGTGAATTTTGACAACATCAGGAACATTCAATGAAATCACAGAGTCTTGAACTCTGGTTCCAAATGGGTAGTTACCAAAGGTAAGTCCATCATTCAGACTAGTACCTGCAAAACCTGTATTTGTACCAGATGCAGAAAGTTTGGACTTATCAACAATAAGACTATTTGATATTGATTTTCTCTTAACCTTGACAGTAACAGAACTCTTTCTCAGAGTTGTGATTAGGATTGAACCTGCAGAATCTGCACCAGAAAGACCAATGATTTGAATAGTAGTAGAACCATTGGTAAGAACAACCTTATCAGAAGTCAGAACCTCTGTGGTTCCATTAGAGCGAATAAGAATATATCTCTCTTCATCAAATGGTAGGAAGGTTTCATTTGTTCCTGCATCAATTGCTGGAGTCTCTCCTTCAGCACTAATTGAAGTTTGGAACTGTTTTCTAATGACAAGATTAGAAGAACTAAGATCAACAGAAGATAGATTTTTCTTGGGAAAAATACTATAAAGAGACTGATTGGTGGATTCATTTCCACTTCCAAAGTTTCTTTGAACCTTACTATTAACAATTGCTAGATCATTTACACTAGTAAGTACAGAAGGAACAGAACCTTCGACAACACCAGTGACTGTAGCAACACCGACAATTTTTAAAGCAGATCCACTATTCTCAGTAATTCTACCAAGAGAAGGAACCGAACTAGAAATTGTGGTGTATTTTACCAGATTACCAACAGTAGCAATACCAATAAAGGATGTGGTTGCAGTTGTAATAGTTGAGATACCAGTCGCGGTATCACCAGCAGTCAAGGTTGCATTTCCAATAACAAAATTAGATTTTGGAACAATATTGGCAGTAAACGTATTTGCTGCACCAACAATACCATAAACTGACTGAATATCAGAGTTACCATATGATCTAGAATCAATTACATATCTGTCATTATCCTTAACACCGTTAAATACCAGGTTTTCTCCAATAAAGAAGTTACCTTTTACATTATATGCAGTAACAGCAGCTCCTGCACTTACTGGACTTCTAAGATATGCAGAAGCACCACTAGATTCACCTTGAATAAAGGTTGGAAGTGTAAGAGTTACGTTCTCATTGACTGTAAGATCTGTATTTGTTTGTACATCAAACAGTGAAAGATCCCACTTGTTCAGATTTGAGTTTGTAGTGTCATAAGAACCCGATTCTAGTGCAAAATCATAGATTCTTGCAACACCAATTTCCTTACCAGCAGCGGTTCCATTGGTTTGGACTCTTTGATCTCTGAGACTTAGAGTATTTGAAGTATTAAAACCAATTGTTGCAGATCCAAAGACAGTATCAACTTCAAAGGTGGGACCAAAACCAAAGTTAATGGCTTGATTTTGAAGTAAACGCGTGGTTCTTGGTTTTGGACAATCAATGAGAGTGGTAGATCTGGTTTCAACCTCAAAACCTTTCACATATGCCTTACCAGGTGAAATTCTGTAGATTGCAAGGTTTTCATTAGGAACACTACCCTGAGCAGTGGTTTGTCCCTCTTCGTAAATACCTCTATTTCCTTCACCATCATTTAAACTATCTCTTAAAGAAGTAGTAAACTCTTTAATGTAGTAATTTCCTGATTCATCATAAGTTCTTCTGGCGAGTTCTTGAGACAGAATATTATATTCAGTTTTATTGACATCTGATCTTAATTCGCCACCAATAACTTCAGATAACTGAACAAAGTTACTATCTTCAAATTCGTCTAAGGGTCTCTTTGCAAGAATTGCACTAATTTTGAAGCGATCTGCCCCTGGAGCACTATAATTGTTAAAACCTTGGGCATTATCTGTGAGAGTTGGATCTACATCAGAAGAAATAATACTTTCTGATACTTGTAGACCAATTCTGTAGTTTGGTTTGTTTGAATATTGATCAAGAATCAAAATTTGATCATACACATCAACAAAAGTACCTCTCAAAAAGTACACACCATTGTTCAGAGTAAATGCTGAACCCTTGGCAGAGGCATTTGTTGTAAGTGTATTTGCAAAACCTTCACCGGCAGAGATGAACGTGGTTGCATAGTTAATATTGACTTCTGTTACCAGAACTTCATTATCAAAGAAAGTCTCAGTTACAGCATCTGTACTTGCAGAATCAAAATATGTAACATATAGAGTATAATTTCCTCTCTCTGACTCTTTATTTGTGATATATGTAATAACTTTTGCGGTTACACCAGAATCTCTACCACTAATCTTCTTCCCAATCAACTGGTCAAGATATAGCGCAACAGGAATTCCAAGAAATTCTTCCTGAATCTGGATAGCGTAGAATGTTGAGTTATAAGTTACGTTACCAGGAATTACCTGAGCACCTTCTTTAAACAGGTGATCTCCCACATCTTCAACTTGATTCTGAAGAATGGACTGTAGATTATTAAGTTCCCTGGCCTGGACAGGATATCCAGGTTTGAACAATACCTTATAGTAGTTACTCTGAGGATCGAAATCATCAAAATAAGGAGCAACGTTGAGATTAGTTTCCTGTGGCATAATTCTTTAGAACTGCAAGATAATCTTTACATCTTCTTTCTGTGACGAAGACCTTGTTACGGAAGGTCTGTTATCAAGGAAAATAATGTTTCCAGAATACTTTTGAGACTCTGGTTGTGAAACACCATTAGTGAAGGACTGACCAAGATAATATGTCCTACTATTTAGAACCGTCGAAACACCGGTAAATACTGTGTCAATACCCAAGTTAGCACTTCCTCCAACAATCGTAATACTACCACCAGTAGTAGTATTACTAGTAAATCTATTCATATTAAATCCATATGTTGGATCAGGATTTAATGAACCATTGGTACTAAAACCTGCAGTTGACTTATCCTGCCAGTACTTCAGAACACCAGTAACTTGATCATATGAAACAACTCTACCAACAGCAGTTGATCCAAGACCAACTGTTTGAGTGATGTATGCGTCCTGAGTAAATGTTGCTGAACTATAACCAGTACCAGTTAATCTAAGAGCATATACTGCACTGGCCTTATCAAGTGTAAGATTTGAACTTGAACCCTGTGTATATGGATTTTCTACAAGTCCTACAGACGCAAACTGGTTACCAGTGATAAAATCTGGATTTTCAGTATCATTTTCAAATCTAGAATATGTCAGAACGTTATATGCACCTAGTTCTCTATAGATATCAGCACCATGACCACCTTGTGGTGGGACAATTACATTAAAAATTGGTAAAGTTGTACCAGTAGGAACTCCACCAGATTCCCAATCAACAGAACCAAAGGTATATCCAGAACCTCCTTTGGAAATATTAATACTTTCTACTTTAGAGTCATTGTTGATAACAATGGTTGCTTCTGCACCATTACCATCGCCCTTAATAGGGACTCTAGTATATGTTCTATTGGCAGTACCAATACCAACACCGCGGTTTCTGATTGTGACGACCTTTAATTGGCCACTGTTTGCAGCATTATCTCTTATCGGAGAATCTTTAGTGTTTGTATACCAATCATTAGGAACAGGAATATAGTTAGTCGAATCAAACTTAATTGCCTGACTTGGGCTAATGGTATAAAGGTATTTCCAAATGTAACCATCACCACTACTACCCGCCTCTCTTGGTTCTAGATCAGTGAAAGTTGGTTCGTCCAGAGAAGGACTACCAACAAAGTTGTTTTCGGGGTCAGCACCATTATAGAGACAAATATAGACTCTATAATCACTATTCATTACATAATAATTAGCAGAATATAAGTCAAACGAACCCGAAGGTTGTGAAGGATTATTTCTACTAATATCATTACGGTACATGTCATAGGTAGTACCCGATGTCCAGGTTACTTTCCTAACAACTTGACTTACATCACTTGCATTGATTTTTTTCAACGCAAGCATTGAATCCCATGTGTTACTGTAGGTTTCAAAACTATCAATCGGAGTGGGAGGATTAGAATCCCAGTTCGATTGATAATCAGTTGCATTAGGAATACCAATGAATGTATAATAAGAGTTTGAGCTGGACTGGATACCGGCAACAAAATTCTTAGCATTCAATATTCTAAGTTGATCAGTAATTATTGCTGCCATTTTGTTAGGACTTTTTGTTATTTAGTTAGTTAAATAAAATCGTTTTCTTTCAACAGTAGGTTGCCCCTTAACTGACACAATATCACTCTAATCCATTATAAACTTATTTAGACATAGTTGTCTGATTTAAGAGGACTATTTCTACTAACAAGACCAGAAGTTGATATTCCTGTATATCCATTCGATGTATATGCAGTAAATGTCTCAATTCCTGTTCTTGTATTAAAGAGAATCTTACCCCAACTATATTGTCCTGTAGCAGTTGATCCATAACTAATACTACCAATAGAACCAACATTTGTTGTAATTCTTCTGACAGCTGTAATACCATAACCAGTAACGGTGATCATTTCTGTCGATACTGCCGCAACCTGATAGACTGCGTCAGAGTAAGTAATGGCAGTTCCAACAACATTGGACGTGGTGTCCTGTGTATTAAATGATCCCCCAGCGTCAATATTAGTATCAAATACAGTTAGATAATCACCAACATTAATTGTACTGACTGTAATACCAGTTCCAATCAAATATCCATCCCTCATAAATGAATCTTCTGGAATAAAGAGGTCAAATATGTATTTGTTTTGTGAACCAACCTTTGTAGTATTGAAACCAACAATGGTTCCATAATCTCCACTGTAGGAATTGATAGGAATTAATTCACTAACAACTTCTGGGGTTTCAATAAGAACAACTGGTGGATTGGAAGATGTATAACCTGCTCCAGGATTTACAACTGTGATTGTATTGACCGATCCACCAGAGACAGTTGCGGTTGCAGATGCCCTCTGTGTCAATCCAATTCCTACAGGTGTAGAAATGACGACCTGTGGTGCAACTGTATAACCAATTCCAGGATTGGTGATGTTGACAGAAGTAATTGTTCCTGCGGAAGAAACAATTGCTGCAGCAGTTGCTCCAACCAAAGTATTTTGTGATACAATGTTAATGCTGTTTTGGAAGGATCTTGTAGTCGCTTCGTTCTCTGCCCCATAAAGAGGTCTTACTGAATCAACATATGCAACGGTTGATGCCAAACTTACTGGTTGAATCAGATAGGATGAAGGGTAGATCAGAGGCTCATAATGAGTTCTGTCCTTACCAACAACCTCACCATCAATAATCTTATCGACAAGTTGTTTACACCAGGTAACAGGTCTTAAGAGATTTGCGTCAGTTGTAATACCTGAACCACTATAAGGATTGGTGAATACAGAATCAATAGTGATAATGTCAGTAACTATTCTCAAATCTTCTTCAAGACTAATACCCTGACCAAGTTCTGGGTTATTGTCAATGTCAAGACTATCACCAGGTTTGACAGTTTCTAGAATATCAACGAATCTAACATCAACACTACCGGTTCCTTTATAGAACAAAATCTTAGATGTATCACCTACCTTAGGTGCCTCAGTAAATTGAATGATACTACCACCCTTGAAGATATATGCACCTCCAGGAACTTGTAGTATATCATTGATGAAGACAATTAAAGTTTGTTCAACATCAACAAGAGAACCTTTTGCAGCAACAATTGTAAATGGGTCTTCATTAAGTGTTATTTGGAAGTTAGTCTTCTGACCATCAAACTCATTATCAAGAGTATCGAGAACCTCTAATTCTCCAACAGACCAAGAGTTGAACTTATCATCATAAACTTCATCGATCAGAAGTTGGAAGTTTTCAAATGTTACACTTGGATCAGTAGGAATACCAGTAGTTCCACCAGATTCAATTGTAAGTCTCTCACCATTACCATAACCAAATCCATAACTTCTAAGTGTGAAACTAATAACACTAGAACCTTGACCAACTACAATATCAACAGTTGCACTTTGGCCAGAACCAACATAACCAGGTGAGTAACTCAAAGGAATATTATCATAACTCAGTGGTTCATCAAATACAAGATCTGGAAGATTTGTTCCAGTGTATCCTACACCTGGATTTGTGATTGCAACACTTACAATATGGCCACCACTTACCGCGGCAGTTCCAATAAATTCAATATTAGGAACACCTGTACTATAAGTCTGAACACCAACATTAACAACAGTTTGAATACCAGATCTATAACCAGAACCAGAATTTGCGATACTGACATTGGTAATTGTTCCAGTAGCAGAAACAGTTACGGTTCCACCAGCAGAAACAAGAGGCTGATATCCAAATCCATTAGAAGACCCAACGGAAACCATCAGACCACCAATTGGATACTCGCCATTATTTGGATCATAACCAGTAGGAAGACCATTATTACCAGTGAATGTGATACTGGTAACACCAGTATTTTCGGCCATTCTATAATCACCAACTTGAAGTGAAGGTGGCTGATTTCCCGTAGGTTGTTGGAAGATGCCGTTAATAATAACAAATGGATTTTGTGTCGCAATACCAATAACATCAGAACCACCAACTTTCATACTAAATTCACTTCTAATACCAGTGAACTGATCAGAAATATTATCATAGATATAATTTTGATAGTATGTTTCATTGGTCGAATTTATAAGACCAGATCTTATAAACGATCTTCCTTGGAAGGATGAGTAACTGGTAATACCAGTCCAATCAGTTTCATCAGGATTTTCTGCTGTAGTGACACCAACTGGCTCTGTGCCTTTAGGTGCAGATGCAAAGTTCAAGGTGTTTCCAATAATATTATACTCACCACTTAGTTTTTCGACTAGATCACCAGCAGAGTGTGATCCTCTTAAGGTTCCTAGTCTTCCTCTACGAACATTGATTGATGTTGTATTACCAACTCCAACAGATGCGACAGTAACAATCTCATCACCAATACGAAGGTTATCGCCAGTGAAGATTGAAGTGATACCTGTAAGTAGGATGTCCTGTTGGAATACAACATCTTGTGCGAGAGTTGTTGTAATACCAAAAGAAACAATTGGTGATTGGATAATATTATCAACTGCAAGAAGAACCTTCTGATTCTGTTTTGTTGCAGTAATACTATGTCCTGCACCAATACCAGTAGATCCGATACTTAGAACAACTGGATCAAGTTTCAGAGCATTTTCACTAGTAGTGGCAAACTTAAGATCCTTACTATTTGGAGCAACGACATATAGAGTTGTTGGTAACTTGTCAGTAAGACCGATACCAGGAACTGTTGTTGCAGCAATACCAATTGCTGCAGTTGTTCCTGCACCAGGAGAACTATAAACAACTTCCTCACCAGTTACAAAGAAGTGATTTGGAATGGATATACTATTATTTGTTGTTGAAACGATTCCAGGATCACTACCATCAAATCCTCTCAAGAAAATCTGATCACCCTCATGCTTCAGGTCAAATGATGTTGCAAGATCAAGTAAAGTTCCTATGTAAGTTTCTTCATCACCGATAATACGCAAATTATTCAAATTGATAAGATCTGGTCTACCACTATCAGTAGAAGGTTCCATTCCAATAGTGAATACTCTTACCTCAGCATTAATACTTGCATTAGGTGTATATGTAAGATTAAGAGTACCACTAGTCGTATCAATACCAACTTGACCTAGAGAACCACCACTCTTAACGTTTGCATATTCAACAAACTCAGATGGAGTAGTAACAGATTGAAGTGTGATAACTTCAAATGATTCATATTCGTTGTTAGTAGTATCTTCAACAGTAACAATATGGTAACCAGCTTCTGTTATTCCAGAGTAACTAGCGATTGTATTTGCGGTGGGAGAACCAGATGCAGCGATTGAAGTAAATTTAGAATCTAGTTTTGCACTGTTTAGATAAGTTGTTCCTGCAACACCAGTATTATCGGAGGTAGCAATAATAGACGTATTGACAGTAAGTCCAACCCCAACGCTTGGGATGAGATCAACATCAATATTACTTCCATCAACATAAACATTGAAAGTACCAAATCCAGTTATATTAGTAGAAATATTACCGTACTCCAAGAAATATACGTCAGTTCCATCGTGAACCAAATTAAGTTCATCTACAGAGTAGTTATTACTAGTATCTTCAATTTGTACAAGTAACTTGGCAGATCTATAAGTATTTGGAATGGAGACAATTGTTGTAGTTGTGCCAGCAGAAACATTGACATGAGTACTATCAACTTGAATAATATCACCGAATGAAGTTGTACCTATGCCACTAATATTGTCAAGAATACTAAATGATAGGGTATTGACATCGTAAGAGTTGTATGCAAAATTGATTGGATAAAATCTTAGTTCCCACTTTGTGGGGTCACCACTTATAACGAAGTCAAATGAGCCCAGATTATTTCCACTATCAACCTCACCATATTCTGAAATATGTGCTGTATTATTGTCATGAAGAACAGAGACAAATTCGATTTGTCTCTGGTTAGTCAGAACCTGATCTCTACAATATGTAAGAATTTTATTATAGGTATGACTTGTAGGGAAAACACCTACATTAGAGTATTTCTCCAATCTTACAACACTGTTGAAAGTGTCACTGAAATCATCAATACTCAGAACCCTATTACCAAAAGATTCGTTATAATCTACAAGAATTTTATTATCAAAATTAATTTGATCGGAAGTTAAATTACTATCAACATAAAATGAATTTTCTGATACGTTATCAAAATCGTGCCAACAATGAATACTTGACTCACTAATGACATCAATGACAACTTCAACATCAGATTGTGCAGAAGTTACAACTAAACCACCTGGGGTTTGTTCTGTAGATTCTACTCTTAGATCTGCAAACTTTGCAAGGCCTGCAACGTGACCAAGACTACTGACCGCATCATCCCACTTATCAAAAGCTACACTGGATTTAAGTGAATATGAAAGATTTTGATAATATTCATTATTCGGAATTCTCTGAAGACTATCATTCAAGAATCCAGAGTTTGTTTTCCAACCATTAACGAATGTCGTTCCTGCACCCGTCGAAACAGTTGAATTGAAGTTTAATTTGTTCTGAACAATGACTTCTGTTCCAGAAGACCCACCAATAACTTTAGAACCAATTTCAAATTCATTAGGAGTAGAAACTACTAATCTTCTGTTAGTTGGATTCCATCTTTCAACAACACCTTTCTTAGTACCAGAAGTTACAACCTCGTCAATATTGAATTGATTTGGTTTTAAGGTAATGTCAAATACTGGGAAGTCGCTTTCAGGAATTGCTCTACCTACAGATCTTGTAGGATCCATTATACCTGGGTTCTCACCAGACCTTAGGTATCCATTAAGATTGTAGTCGAAGTATGCACCAGAACCACCAATTTGAGAATCAAATCCAGTTACTTCGAATAATGTATAGTTGTAATTTTGAGAATTGTATCCCCTACCTGTAGAACCGATACCAATAGAGATACCTTCGATCAGTACCTTTTCTCCGGTTCTGTATCTAAAGTTTTGTGGTTCACTAAACTGAGCACTCAAAAATACTCTGACATTTTTAGTAGCTTCTGTATAGACAACTGAAGAAATACCTACACCGTTAGAGTTTTTAACTGGGATGATCGTTGGAATGTTACTATAAAGACCATTAGTATTTTTAAGAATCTTGACTTCAGTATCACCAAGAGTGTATCTGATATCTACATTCTCAACAACTTCACCAGTAAATCCATCAAGAATAACTAATTCTGGATTTACCAGATAATTTTTACCAGAAGAAGTGATACCAATACTATCAAATGATTGTAGTGCTTCTACTTCCAAAATCTCTGGAACATTTGTAACAACTTTAAGTGTTTGATCAGTGGGATAATTAAATCCAATATCCTCAAATTTGGTAGAAAGAACTTCACCAATACTTTCACTGGTTAATGTGATTATTGCATTACTACCAATACCACTTCTTATTGAAGTAATACCAGGAAACTCTTTATAACCGGTACCACCGTCACTAACATCAATTTTTGCAATAGGACCAAATGTACTTCTAGAATTTGTGGTGTACTTACAAATCGAATTAGAAGAATTGTATAGAGAAACATCGGGCACATCCTTAATACTATATTCAAATGTGGTTGTTCCTACACCAACAATGTTATAGTTACCATCATATAGTGACTTAATAACTTCAATACCGTTATATGAACTTACGTCTTCATCAATAACAAGATCTGATTTGATTGATGGAACAATATTCAAGAAGTCCACATCAAACTTGTAGTATAATTGTGTTGGGACAGAATCACGAACATTTAACTTGAGAGTTGCTGTTGTATCAATACCAGGTCTCCCACTCTTGACAACATCAAAAGTACTTGTTTTACCTGCAGTAAAGAAGATATTTGAATACTCTCTGTCAGAGAATAGATTCATATCAAAGGCAGAGTATCTGGCCCCACCACTAATAAATGATAATGAACTGTCAGAAAGATCGAACGTAAGTGTATTATTTTTCTTGGTTTGAACCTGTGGATTAATCTTGGAGAGTGTTCCAGTAGAGGCACTAGTAATATCAATGAAGTTTGGATTCTCTAAGTTGACCTCATATTTTTCTCTTACTAGTCTTACCATAGTGTCGTTGAAAGGAACTATGTAATAAATTGTATTATCTTCAAGACCACCAGAAGGTGATGATGAAGTGTGAATAACTTTGTCTCCAAGTTTAAAGAACTCATCGGAGAAGGTAATAGAGTTTCTTACAATATCCACATCACCGGCAGTAAATGATCTTGGATCAAATACAATTCTTCTATTATAATCATCATACTTAACAATTACTGTATCTTCTAAATTTGGTTTAATTTCAACGTTAACTAAATCTCCTCTTACCAACCCATGAGTGGAAGAAGTTGATACTGTTACAGTATTTTTGGAAACCTCTGCAGTAACTACCTTGTTCAGGTTTGTAGTAAATTTATGTGTATTACCAGTACCAACATTAGTAAAGTAAAGAAGAGCTGTAGAAGTATTAACACCAACATAAACTCCAGTACTACCAAGTCCTACTTTATTGGAACTAATACCAATACTATTCTTAGAAAGTGGTATTGCATAAAGATTTTGGTATGACGTGAGATTTACATAACCTGCAGAAGTTCCATTCCAAACTTGAACAGATGATCCACTGTTTGTAGAGTAGAAAATTGGATCATTCAATCTCAAATCATGATCAGGATAGTAGATACTTTGTGGTTGAACAAATACCTGAGTCAGACCAACACCTGGGTTTGAGAATGTAATGGTATTACCAATACCTGTTCCCAATACAGTTCCAAGACCAACAGACTCTGCAGGATCAAAGTAGAGAGTATTGTTAATATTGAATGTTCTAGTAGTTTTTAATGTACCAACATTGATACTAAACTTTTTAGGATCCTCAAAGAGGATAGAAGAGTTTGTATGTGGAGCACCATTAGATCCTTCTACAGCTCTTTGAACTCTGATTCTTCCTGTCTTCTTGTCAATGTTTAGAACTTTTACTTTCTCATTATCAACTTTAAAGATATCATCTGGTCTGATATATGGGAACTCAAGGAGACCATTAACATATAGGTATCCAACATCATTAGTATTTGCAGTAGAAATGCCAAGAGTCAATACAAAGTTGTCAGTTCTAACACCTACACGATAAGACTTATCAAATCCTCTAAAGTAAGATGAAAGACCACTTACGTTGACAACATCATTATTGTTGAATGAGTGAATCTGTGTCGAGAAACCAATGAAGGATCCATCATTAAAGGGCACAAATTCAATATCATAAAATATCGTTGATGCAATACTTACAGTATCAATTGTCTTACCATCAAGTAATGTGACTCTTGCTTGAGCACCATTACCACCACTATTCGAATTATCAAATACTACAGAATCGTTGATCTTATAGTTAGAACCACCGGTCAATATACCTACACCTTCTATAACACCCAGAGATGCTGAGGTTACCTCTATAACTTGTTTGTTGACAATATTGGAGTTGAAGATATAGTTATATCCAGTTTCTTCATTATCAAGGTTATAGTAATATGTGTTTCTCAACCAACGATCACTTTGAATATCATATTCAGTTTGGTTGGAAGATGATCTGAAATTAAAGTTGTTCGGAACTGAATGATATGAATCACCAATCAGATAAGGGAACTGTGGTCTTCTGAATCCTTGGAAAGGGCCAATAGAATCATTGATTCCATTAATAGTTGCAAAGTATGCATAGACACCATTTGGATAATCTGGTGTTACACAAAATCTACCGTTGTGTTCATCAAGATCGCCACCTCCAGTGTAGACGTAATCTTCAACGAAGAAACCTAAAGAATACTGGGAGGCAGATGGTCTGTTTACAGTGTTAGACCTTAATTCATATCCAGACTTCATCTCCCTTACAAAACCTGAACCAGAAGCTTCAGTGAAACCATATGGACCATAAATTGGATTACCATCATATGCCCAACCAATAATTGGTGAGTGAAATATATTTGAAACCTCAACACCATTTACCAGAGTGAGATCTGGAACACCATAGTTGGTATTATCTTCATCAGTTCCAGTAATGACAAAAGTATTCTGTCTTAATGGACGTGGTGCATACAAACAAGAGTATTGTAATTCATCATCATTAATACTGTTATCAAGAAAACCATCATCATCACCAATGACATTGAGATTTCTTTCGAACAGGTTGATATTCCACTGGTTAATCATTGGATCAACCACAACTTCATTACCGGCAGCAGTTACCTTGATGGATGTTTTATCGGGAACATAACCTGCACCAGCTTTGATAATTTTGACAGATACAATTCCACCATTCTTAAGAACTGGAGTAAGAACTGCATTCTTACCAGTTGATGTTTGAAGTTCAAGTTCAGGAGGAGAGTTATATCCACTTCCAGAATTATTAACCAACACATCTACGATCTGACCATTGTTAACAACAGGGATCAGAATTGCACCAGAACCACTAAAGAGTGTTACTACTGGTTTTCTATCAAAGTTAATAATATCAGATGAACCATATCCGACACCACCACTAGTCACATCAATAGATTCAACATTTCCTCTGAATACTGGTTGAACCTGACATGAAAAGTCCTGATCAGATCTGGTAGAAACACCAGTTACACCATTGACACTAACAGTGATTGGTTGATAGTTGAAAGATCCTGAACCAACTGATCTAAGTTCAACTTTAACATTTCTATCATAGTAATAATTAGTAGTGGTGTTTCCAGTTCCAACTTCTACAAGTGAAAACTTATCACCACTAAGTCTTACAACATAATAATCTTTGGATTCTACAAGACCTTCAATTGGCGAAGAACCAGTTGTATATCTTACGATTTCTTTTTCAGAGTAACCATGATTCTCAATAGTAAACTCATTTGATGCAGTATTAACACCAACAATATTTCTCTCTTTATTTTCGTATCCAGTACCAGGATTCGTTACAACTACAGATGTGACAATACTTTTTAAAGTAGAAGACCTAAATCTATGAACACCATTACCAAATAAAGTTAAGCCAATGGTATTAATACCCGTAATAGAGTCATTTAGATTTTCGTAAAGTTTGATTGTCTTACTGTCCTCAACTCCAACGTAGTATGATGCCGTACTAGAAAGACCTCCAACGGCAGTCTGACCATCTGTTAGATAGATTACTTCCTCACTGTCTCTAAACTTGTGATAGGTGGAAAATCCAATGGTACTAGATCCCAAACTTACCTGTGCAGAATTCTGTTCTGCATTAAATGATACACTATGAGTTACAGACGAAAGTCTAACTTCTGCGGATGCATTAATACCATTACCACCAGATATGGAGACAAAGGGTCTGTCTTGATAATCAAAACCACTATCGAGAATATCAATTCTTTCTAACTGACCCTTGACATTTACAGTACCAGTTGCACCAGTTCCTACATTATCATCAATTCTTACGATAGGGGGATTGATAATATCATAACCCCTTCCACTATTTGTAATTTTAAGTTCGGTTATATTGCCATAATTCACTTTGTTAGGAGATTTATAGTTTAGAATCTCTACACCATTATTCAGAATACCGGTGTATCCAGAAACAGTTTTATATTCACCACTCTTGTTTATAGGTGATAGTATTTCTCTATAGATTGATTGCGGTTCAAATGTTTTATTGTAGAAATTGAAGTATTCAAATTTGACGTTTGATACTGTACCATTCAATGTAACAAAGATATCATTAAAAAGATTTGATCTACTTTTTGAAAGTTTGATACTAAGACTATCGACTCTCTTGACATAGAATACACCTTCAGTAACATTATCAAATGTTGATAGAACTGATGTAGTAATTGTATTTCCATCACTATCTGTGGTTGTAGTGATAGATTTACCTGGAGTGTAGTAGATAGCATCACCAGTATAAAAACCATGATCACCACTATTCAACAGTTGAATAGTATTATTAGTCGCAGTACCACTAAATGTCAAAGATCTATTATATGGATTTATTAAAACATTTCTGTATGATGGAATTGAATTGGATGAAACAAGAAGGTCGTCATTAAACTTAGAGTAAGTATTCTGAACATTTGTAAAATACTTATTCAAATAAGAATACTTCGTCGAGTTTGTATAAAGTATTTGGTTCTCTGCTCTATACTCTTTTGACGAATCAAGTAACGTTTGTGTATTTACTGAAAACTCTTTTCTAGAAGAGATTGCCGAAACAGTTCCTTCGGTAATAATATTATTTTTATCAATAAAGTGAACTTTATTACCAATCTCTAAGAGATGATCTTCATTTAAAACAATACTATATTTTTTTGAACTAAGATCAGTTAAATTGAATGATTGTACTTTCCAACCAGTTTTAATATTTAAATTCCAGTTTTTTGTTTTCTCTGTATTCTTCTCAATACCAATAGACTGAATTTGAATTGTATCATCCTTCTTTAGAGAAAAGTTCTTCTCCTCAAAGGTAATGTTCTTAAGTGCTGTAGAGATCTTTACCTCAATCTTCTCTTGAGACTCACTTTGATCGACATATGCATAAGCAAGATTGTATAGGGTAATATCTGTTCCCTTTTTGATTATATTACTTACTGGAGAGACGTTAAAAAACTGATTATTGTTTTTGGTCGAGTATGATGCAATATACTCATTGGCATCAACATCAACAGTGTCTAATGTTCCTTCTTCTGGAAAACCAACTGTCGAATCTACATCAATGTATGTTGAACCAATTGAAACGTCATTTAGAACTTTTGTCTTTTGATTTGGTACAAAAGAACCTAAAACAGTACCGTCTACATTGATATCTCTCTGATACCCAAGATCAAGACTGACTTGATAGTAAACTACTCCATTATATACGACGGGTCTGACATTACTTACAGAACCTCTGGCCCCACTACTGTCCTGGAAAAGAGTTTTATTCCTGAGATCCATAGGATCACCAAGATATTGCTCAACAATAATATCATTGGTTACCTTGAAGTTTGCATTGGAAGGTCTTAATAGAAACTCACTGGGTCTGATAACCTCTACATCTTCACCATAAAGTGCTCTGAAAAGAATTTCAAAGGATCTATCAGTTCCTTTTGATTTATAAAAACTATCTGAATGATATATAAAGTTCTCTTGATTCAATCCAGAATATAAAGTTCTATCTTCAAAACCAGGGACAACTTGTGACTTTAGTTTTAATAAAAACTTTTGTAAGAAGAGAATATTTAAATTCTTTATTTCTGTATTTTTAGTGTGAGTATCAGCCTCTGTTGTAGTGAATACTAACTCATCGGGAGTGTTGGATCCTTCATATGACGTTACTGCACTAAAACCCCTTCTACAGTTCTCAAAAGTTATATCAGTTTTATATTCGTAGTAAATAATCTCATCGTCAATCTGAATCAAACCATCTCTAGTTGGAAATCCTTCGGTAAAGTTTTCTGTAGAGTTTGTCGTAATTGTCGTATCAGTATATGATAAATCTGCACCAAGAATTGTGGAGGTTTTGAGGTGGGTTAATTCCTCAACCTTTACATATTGGTCAATATTCTGAACAATATCATATGTTCCACTTTCAAATTCTTGTGAAACATAATATTGTTTTAAGAAATCAACAAGAAGTGGGTAGTCGTCTCTAACATAGTCGGGAACTTGGCTCTCGACAATATTCTGGAACTTAATTCTATCTACTGACATTCTTTATTATCTGATGAGAGATCCGTTTGTATAACTGGATGATACTATGTAATTTGTACCCGAAATATCATTACCAGAGGAAATGTTATCGGAGATGGTACTTATTGTGGATTTTGAACTGTCCAACTGTAAGTAGAGATCCTGATAACCGATTACATCGTTTGAATATGGAGAAATAGAAATTTCAATTAGTGGAACAGCCCTACTCACAACTGTTGATATAATATTGATTGGATTCAGTTTAATTTCACCTTTAACATAATCAATAGTTCCAATTGACTGTTTCAATATGACAGGTTCTGTTGGGGAGTTCAACTTGAACAAGAATATGGATCCTGTCTTCAAATCAGTGCTCGGTCTATCACTGAGATAAACGGTATCACTGATACCACTAACCTTAAATCCTGATGATTTAATGTTGTAACCAAGTTCACTCTTGACGTGGAAACGATTTCCGTAACAAATTTCATATTCGGTAAAACTATTTAACACAGGTTCCAAATCCCTTCTCATGGTCACTGTGGTGATATTCGAAGTTATCGAAACATTACTGTCGTCAATAATTTTTTGAAACTTACTATACTTAAATCTCGCACCGAATCGATTCAACCCTCCAGATTTTGAATATCTATCAATGTTCTGAATGATCAATGTCCTAACAAAATCAGCAGAAGGTGCAACTTCTGTATTGTAATATGCTTTGACATCAGTCTCAACATACAAATACTTTAGATCAACAATCTCTGGAAGAATACCGACAACAGAATATTTCTTCAAATCATCAATAAGATTCTCTTTGATATCGATAGAAAGATATACTCCATTATTTGGTTTCACACTTATAAAGACCTTACCATATGCTGGAGGTGTCAGAACCTCTCCACCAAATGCAGATACAGATTCAGTCTCTGTATAAAGTTTAGGAACAAGCGCTTCATAGTCGGCTGCAGTAACTGCCCTGTTCTGTGATGCATAGATCTGTGTTGAATATTTCTTAACGGATTCGGTAGATTCAATATCCTTTCCACCATAGGAAGCAGTATTGATAGTTATCAGTGAGATACCGTTGTTAACTGCAATACCATTATTATCTACCAGAGTACCAGAGAATCTAA
>Ga0307380_10001657_pt1 | contig 32414 bp, 17 predicted proteins | sample UN3MG_FD_202239 | JGI IMG/M metagenome (GOLD analysis project Ga0307380, IMG submission 202239) | Soil microbial communities from Risofladan, Vaasa, Finland - UN-3 | ecosystem: Environmental > Terrestrial > Soil > Coastal area > Acid sulfate soil | place: Finland: Risofladan, Vaasa | collected...
TTTCCCCGGAGGGAGTTTACTCTGCCGGATTATCCAGCTTATTTCTCAGCCATCGAGAAAGAATGCCCTCAAGCGGATTATCTTGGTTGGTGTTCAAAATGCTAATGCGATCTGTGTCTCCTTTGTAAAAAGGCTCTGTCAGCATCAGGATTTTTTCCTGCAGGCTTTCCGGGGCCGGGCTTGCGTTTCCATCCACAGGATCGACAATTAACACTCTGCGGGGAGCCAGGAGACCAAGAAGGTCCGGCAGATCATAATACCCGAGTGCCCCGGGAACGATTGTCGCCCCAATGGCCTGATCGTATAACCGATGCATCAGGATGGATTCCCAGGACAAAGGCGACTCGATAAAGGCGAGCGCTCCGATTGTATTGTCATGTACAGCCGCATGCATGAGTGCCGGGCCTGCGGCGCCTCTTGAGACAGCGGTTATCTCCTGCCCGATCACATCGCTTCGGTTCGTAAGATAGAGCAAGGAGCGGACAATCGAGCCGGCCTGAATTCCGGTCACGCTGCTTCCGATGAGCTGCGCTCCGAAAACAAAATTGTAGCTCACGCCCTTGATCACTGCGTCATCATAGTTTTTATTCCCTGCCAGCTCCCCGCACCCCGGAAGGTCGGTCGCCAGTACCAGATACCCGCAGCGGACAATTGACTCGATCAATCCGCCGCTGTCGGCATCCGCGGCTTTCCCGTTCATATTAATATACAAAACAGCCGGATACCTTCCTCCTCCACTGGGTACAAACACGAGAGCCGGTACCGGGATTTCTCCCCTCGGATCCAGGATTACTCTCTCTATTGTGTATCCATCGCGCTGGAATCTCCCGGTGAAAACGGCTTCCGGTGCCTGTTTCCCGATTTCAAGGCCGGAGAGAGATCTGGAGGCCTCGCGTACTTTTTCCTGGTGCAGGTTTATCTGTTTGCGTGAGTTTTCGAGGTTTTCAAGGGCCGGTGAGGCGTCCTGCCTGATAAAATCATAGATCGCCTTGGAGCCGGAGGTGACAGTCTGTCCTGTGGCACTTACTTTTAGCAGCTCCGGGTCGACAGGCCCGATTTCTTTCTCCTCCGCGCTGCCTTTCACTCCGAAGTTGTTCATAAAAAAAGCGTACACTCTTTCGCGGTTGCGTTTTGTCGACATGTGCGGCGCGTCATCCTCGATTATCTGAATGTTATCCGCTGCACCCAAGGCTTTAAAAGCCGGTCTCACGGACTTGACTGTCTCCCGGGCTCCCTGGATGCTGAAATAATCCCGGGTAGTGGTGACTACGAGGGTGGGTTTTGGGGCCCGGGCAATCAGAAAATCCCCGTGATCGAGCCCGGTTGAAATCTGAGAGAGCAGATTTTGTTCCGCATCCTGGGGGCCCATAGAATCCAGGATCCTGCTGAAACTGCTGATATAACATTCAGGAGCAGCGGCGGCTATGCGGTGATCCATGGCGCCGAGATATGCTGACATGGTGCCGCCGCCGGAGCGGCCTTGCACACCGATTTGCCCGGGCTTTACATCGGGCCTTGTGCTGAGATAATCCAGTGCGCGCATGCCATCCCAGAGCCGGACCATAGCCATTGTCCGGCCCAGGAGAAGGTACTGCAGGCCGGCATAGGAATGCTCGATTGTCGGCCCGCCGATCACTGACTTCCCCTCTTGCGGATCGAAGTACTGAAGCCTTTCGCCCTGGCCTGGCGGATCTATGCCAAAAACCACGAACCCCTTGCTTGCCAGATTCAACATCACACGCTGATAGACCTCGGATTTGAAACCATCGATAGTGTGGCCGCACACGTACAACACGGCAGGCGCCCTGCCTTTGAGCCCAGCCGGCTTAAAAAGACACCCGGTAACCCAGAATCCCGGTCTCGATTCATAGATTACCTTCTCGACCCTGATCCCCTGATATTCGAAAAATCCCGTAATCCTGGCATTCAGAGGGGTTCTCTCAGGAAGCGGACCGAATGCCGTCTTGAGTTTTTCGCGGACCTCAGCGATGTAGTCGAGCCATTGCTCCTTTGTGGTGATCCCGGCTATTCTCCCTGCGCGCAGATCCAGGAAATGATGGGCTTCTCCGGCGATTTTGTTATAGAGCATGTTTTCGGCATCCGAGTAAAGCCTCCAACCTTTTAAAACCGATAAGTCCTCTTGCGCGAAAGAGCTCACTTCTGAAATAAACAATAAAGCACATGTTAAAAGGGCTGTAAGATAAAATCCGATTCGCTCGAACATATACCTCCGTCTCATTTTATCCTCCATATCTTTCAGGATTCTAATGTATTGAGCGCTATCAGCGAAAACACGGATCGATTCCGGACACTGTCGCTCTTGAGAAAATAACGGCGATTCTTTCGGCGCAGCTCTCAGTGGATCAGGATGATTTTAACGCAACAGACCGGAAATGAGGTAAAGCAAATAACAAAAATACCGTTTCAATAGAGCTCTCTCTGCGCTCCTTCCAGCCCCTGGGCCTATAAAAGATGCTAAACCTTGTATGCTCACGATAATACTCCTTGATATTAGATATTCAATTATCCATATTAAAATGCCTGTTTGCAAGAAAATGTTTCAGCAGGCTCTCAAGGCCCCGCTTAAAGTAACCTGCGATTTCGAGACCTGGAGCGGACCGGTGACCCGCACCATGGCCCTGGAACCCGCAGCATTCAGGGACAACCAGGCATTCTGCAAGCTCGATCAACAGGGTCTGATTCACTGCAACAGCCTGGTAATCGAGTATTAGAAGCGAGGGTCGGACAGTTTCGCTTACACTGGCGCAGATCCACTGAATATGGTTGACTTGACACCTTATTCCGCTGATAATGTGTCAATATAAAAATCTTTTTCCCTTTTTCGAAACTTGCTTTCTCGTTCTTGCAATTCCAGGGATTGGAAAATGTTCTGGTCTTTCCCTGCTCAAACAAATCCTGTCAAGTTGACATCAACAATGATAATTCTTCAAAATAGACGGTCTTATTATGTTTATGGATAAGCCGCTCCAAAGGATTAGCTGATACGAAGGAAGATTCAATCACTTTTATAACATGAGGTGCGATACAAATGAAAGAAAAAATCCTGCATATTATTATCGTCCTCGTTTGCGGAGCATGCGCCCGGCCTGCTGAAATCGAGGAAAAGCATTCCATTCCGGACTGGCTCGGCAGTCTGGCACCGCTCGAGGAACAATTCGCCATCCGGAGCCAAAGACCGCGGCTGTACCTGACAGGGGATGATTTGCCGCTGGTGCGCTCGCGCATCCAGAGCAGCCACAGCCAGGCCTGGGCAATGATCCAGCAAGCCAAAAGCTCCCCTGGGCTGAGAGACCGGATTCTGGCCAATGCGTTTTCCTATCTGGTCACCGGCAGCGAAAAGGAAGCCCGCGCGGCGATAGAGGCCGCCCTGGAGCTTTCGGCAAATACGAACGGGGATGACCTGCCCAATGCCTACCGGGTCTGGCCCGAGGCCGTAGCTTTCGATTGGTGTCATGACCGGTTCAAGCCAGAGGAGGCTGAAAAACTGCTTACCAATATCAAAGCCCAGCTCGAGATAGCCGGTGGCCGGAATCTCGAGACCCAGCCCCCGCACGCGGGGCACCTGGTAAACCATCTGGCAGATGCCCATCTGCCGGCCGGAATAGCCTTTTATGAAACGGCCCCGGAGATATTCAACCGGGCTGTCGAGGTAATCAGGATCGAACTGGCCGCCAAAAACGTTTTTTATCGCTACGGCGCCTCATCCCAGGGGAACTCTTATGGAGTGACCCACTTCAACGGGGACATCCGCATGCTGGCCATGCTTTTGAAAGCCACGGGCGTCGATCTTTTCGAGCGTTTCCCATTCTATCGCGATGTGGGCTATTACTGGATCTATACCCGCCGGCCTGACGGGCAATTGCTGCGCAATGGCGATGACTGGCTCGACAGCGGCAACCATACGAAAATAGCCGGTGAAGAGGGAGCTCTGGAAGTCTCCGGGGTACCTTACGGCGCCATGGAGAGGATGTGGACAAATCCCTGGCTGACAGAGTTGCTGCTTTACTCCGCCGCAAAATACCGGGATCCTTACCTGCTCAACGAGTACCTGTTGATCCGGAAACCTGCCAACACCTGGACAAATATTATCGACATCCTCTGGCGGGACCCTGAGCTTCAGCCTGCCGGCCCGCAATCCCTGCCTGTTATCAGGTACCGGGGCGGCCCGGTCGGTACGCTCTTTTTCCGCACCGGCTGGGGCCCTGATGACGTGGCAGGGATGTTCAAGGTGATGCCCCTGTTCGTGAAAAACCACGATCACCTCGACCGGCTGAGCTTCCAGATTTACTGCCGCGGGGCATTGGCCCTGGACTCGGGATTATATGAAGGCACCAATTCAGAATATGACAGCGACCACTGGCTGGACTACTTCCAGCGGACAATCGCTCATAATACCCTGCTGATCCGGGATCCGGATGAAAAAGTTTTTTACCGCGGCCGGCAGGTTGTCGCCGACGGCGGCCAGCCGTACCCCGAGAACGGAGCTAATCCCGCCGACCTGGCGGCCCTCATGGATCCCCAGTGGAGGATCGCCCGGGTCCTGGCTCAAGAGGTCGACAAAGACCAGCGGTATGCTTTCGTGGTCGGGGACGCTACCTCAGGTTATGGCCCCAAAGCGGAGCTGGTAAAGCGCACCTTCGTTTTCCTGAAAGATTTCCGTTCGAGTCCACCCGCCGAACTCCCTGCCGCCGCCCTGGTCGTTTACGACCAGGTCCGCTCTCTAAAGCCGGAGAGCCGGAAAGTCTGGCTCCTGCACTCCATGGAAGAGCCGGAGGTGGACCAGGGGAGATTCACTGTCCGGCGCAGCGGCCCGGAATACGGGGGCTGCCTGGTGTCATTCACTCTCCTTCCCGAGCCCGCACGGGTGGAAAAGATCGGGGGGCCTGGGAAAGATTTCTGGGTCAACGATACCAATTACCCGACAGAAAAAAGGGGTGACGCAGAGGGAGGAGCCTGGAGGATCGAAGTGAGCCCGGAGGGGAAAGAGGCCGCCGTTAACTTCCTGCACGCCATTCTGATCTATCCCCACGAACCGGGTTCAAAGCCTGAGGCCGGCCTTGTCAAGGGCAAGAGGCTGGCCGGCGCCGACCTTCCGGAATGGACAGTTGTCATGCCCGCAAACGGGGAAAAGATGCGCTCCCTGGAATATAGCTCGACAGGAACAGGCAAGCGGACTCACCTGGTCCTGGGCTTGCCGGCGGGGAGCGAAGTCACGGCAAAATCAGGGGACAAGGTTCTGGCGCAGGGAGTTACCAGCCCGGAGGGCTCTTTTGTCTTCGGGATCGACCAGTCCGGAAAGATGCTCCTCCGGATTTCTGTGAAATAGATTGGGGCTTTTATTTTAAAGCCTGACCGGTCTGGTGCTTGTCTTGTGCCGCCCTGACAACCCGGAGTCGTATTATTTTTTGCTGAATAAATTTTGGCTAAAAAAAACAGCTTATCTTCTTTCTTTTAAAGCTCTTAACTTATTTACTCTTTTGGAAGGAGAGAGTGTGATGAGACATAGCTTCTGTCTTTTATCATTTTTTCTGCTGGGTGCCGTGCTTTTTAGCTCCTGTTTGACAAGCAAGGAGAAAGTCTATCCCTACCGCTGGGTATACGCCTCCAAAGGTCTGCGGGATGAAAGTCAGGTGGAAGATATTCGCCAGATCGTCAAAACAGCATCCGAGCACAAAATCAACGGTCTGTATCTTTCCTCAAGCTTTGACCGTCTGGACCTGCAGCCTCCCGAGTATTTCGACCGCTTGAATGAAGTTAAAAATATCTGCCAGCAGTATGGCGTGGAAATTATCCCCCGCTGCCTGGATGTGGGTTACAACGGTTCCGTGCTGTCCCACAACAAGAACCTGGCCGCCGGGATTCCTGTGCAAGACGCCCTGTTCATAGCCACTAAAAGTGAAGCGACACTGGTCCCCGACCCGAAGGTCGGTATTGCAAACAGCGGCTTCGAGAATCACAAGGACAATCAGGTCCCTGACTTCACTTTCTACGGAGAACCCGGCAAGGTATTCTTTGTGGACAATCAGACATTCAAGGAAGGCAAAGTCGCCCTCCGGTTCGAGAATTTCGGCCAGTATCCGGACAATCCGGGCCGGCTGAGCCAGAAAGTGGCTGTTCATCCGAACCGCTGCTACCGGGTAAGCCTCTGGGTAAAAACCGAGGATCTTGATCCTTCCGATCCATTCGGCTCCGGACGCTTCAGGATCGACGTGAACGGTACGGATGGGCGAAGACTTCAGTTTCAGAACATTCGAGTACGCTCGAACACGGACTGGCGCAAGGTATCAGTGGGATTCAACAGTAAAGGCTACGCTGAAGTCGAGATTTCAGCCGGTGTCTGGGAGGCGAAGCAAGGCAGGTTCTGGCTGGATGGTTTAACTCTTGAAGAAGTGGGTCTGGTGAATGTGCTCAGGCGGCCAGGAACTCCGGTGACAGTGCGCGGCGAAAAAAACGGCACTGTCTATGAAGAGGGGCGCGATTATGCGCCTATCGAGGACCCCGGATTGAACCACCGCTTCGATCATGACGGTCCCGCGATCAGCCTGCTGCCCGGGAGCCGCATCGCCAAAGGAGAGCGGCTGCGGGTAAGCTGGTACCACAGCGTGACCGTGTACGGGAGCCAGGTCACAGCCTGCATGTCCGAGCCTGAGCTTTACGAGATCTGGCGCAAGAACGTGCGCCTGCTCCACGAGCACCTGGCACCGAAAAAATATTTCTTGAGCGTGGATGAAGTTCGCGCCGGCGGGACCTGCAAGGCTTGCCAGGACCGCAAGATGACAATGGGCCAAATCCTCGGGGACTGCATTACGCGTCAGGCCGAAATTGTCCGGGAGGTAGACCCTGAGGCAGAGCTTATAATCTGGTCCGACATGCTGGACCCATACCACAATGCCCGCGAGCGCGAGGGCAACTACTATTACCATGTGGATGGATCCTTTACCGGCTCATGGAACTATGTCCCCAAAGGCCTGATTATCGCCTGCTGGAACCACAGGGTGCGCAATGAGAGTCTGGGGCATTTTTCCGGCCTGGGGTTCAGGACCCTCGCCTGCGGCTACTATGACCGTGACGACCTGGAAAACGACAAGACCTGGCTGGAAGCGCTCGATGTCACCCCGGGCGCTCTCGGCATCATGTACACCACCTGGCTGAACAAATACGAGCTGCTCGGTGCTTTCGGAGACCTGGTCTCCCAGCCCAGGAAAATTGTCTCCCAGGTAAAGAAATAAGAAGGGCCGACATACTTCCTATCGGCAATACGCTCGTTCCGCGAATAAGTAAGGACCGGAAAAATATATTTCCGCTAACGGTTCTAAAACCCTAACTCATCCTGAAAGGGTCTGGCGTTATGCAGCGCATTCTTTGTCCTTTTTTACCTTTTTTACTGCTCATTATGCTCTTAAACATCTCTGCGTGCGGGAAAAAGAAAGTGTATCCTTACCGCTGGGTCTACCTGAGCACGAGCCTGGAAAAAGACAGCGAGCTGGAAAGGGTCCGCGCTATCGCCAAAACAGCCTCTGAGCACGGGCTGAACGGCATAATGATGTTCGGCGATTTTGACCTGCTGAGCCTGAAGCCCCCTGATTACTTCCGGCGCTTGAAGGAAATGAAGAGTTTTTGCGATGATTACGGCCTTGAAATAATCCCTCGCTGCCTGGATATGGGCTATAATGACGAAACCGCGCTGCATCACGATAAGAACCTGGCTGAAGGCCTGCCGGTGAAAGACGCGCTGTTCGTGGCAAGAGGCGGCGAAGCGCAGCTTGTGCCGGACCCGCAGGTCGGGATCGCCAATGGCTCTTTCGAGGAGCACCAGGGTGACAGGGCCGCAGGTTTCAGTATCACGGCAAAGCCGGGCGAGGAAGTTTTCGTGGACACGGAGGATGCCAAGGAAGGCGACACCGCCCTGCGTTTTGAGAATTTTGGCAGTTATGCGGACAACGCCCTGCTCCTTTCCCAGGAGGTGACAGTCAGCCCTTACCGCTGCTACCGTCTCAGTTGCTGGATGAAAAACCAAGGCGCAAATCCCCCTGAGGAGGGCTTTCCCCTGCGCATACTGGGCGCGGATGGACGGCGCCTGGAATATTTTGCACCGCAAGCGCCCCCGGACAGCCAATGGCATAAGGCGGTCTATGGATTCAACTCCCTGGGTTACGACAAGGTCGTGATCGGTATCGGCGCAATGGGCGCAAAAGAGGGAAAGTTCCTGGTGGATGATCTGCGCCTGGAGGAAGCGGGCCTGGTGAATGTCCTCCGGCGGCCCGGAACGCCGGTCTCCGTACGGAGCGAGAAAACAGGCACCCTTTATGAAGAGGGAAGGGATTATGCATCTGTTGCCGACACGGTGCTTGATTTCCGCTTTGACCACTACGGACCGGCGATCCGCCTGCTGACTGGAAGCCGTATCGCCGAGAGCGAGCGCCTGCGCGTGAGCTGGTACCACGGCATGACTGTCTATTTCCATCAGGTCGTAGCATGCATGTCCGAACCCGAAATTTATGACATCTGGCGCACCCAGGCGCGGTTGATCCAGGAGCACCTTGCGCCCGGCAAGTATTTCCTGAGCGTGGATGAGCTCCGCGCCGGCGGGACTTGCAAGGCGTGCAGGGACCGCGGGCTTACAATGGGCCAGATGGTCGGCGATTGTGTCACCCGGCAGGTCGAGATCATCCGGGAGGTGAACCCGGAGGCCGAGATATTTATCTGGTCCGATATGTTCGACCCGTTTCACAATGCCGGCGAACGCCCGGGGAATTATTATTACCATGTCGACGGAGTTTTTACCGGCTCCTGGAACTACATTCCGAAAGACCTGGTAATCGCCTGCTGGTACCACAGGATGCGCTATGAGAGCCTGGGCCATTTTTCAAGCCTCGGGTTCAGGACAATGGCCTGCGGCTACTACGATGCAGACAACCTGGACAATGACAAAACCTGGCTGGAAGCTCTGGATGTCACCCCGGGCGCGGTCGGCATCATGTACACCACCTGGAGCAACAAATACGCCCTGCTCGGGGATTTCGGCGACCTGGTATCGCGACGGTAAAAAAAAGAGCAGTTTTCCTGTTACCAGGGTGCGCGATTTGGACTTGATTGCCCCTTTGGGCTTTTTCAAAGGAGGTAAGGGTGCTCAAAGCGTATTTGTCTGTCCTGCCAAAAAAAGCTCCGCCTGTTGAAGATGAGAGAAGAAAATCTTCCCCCGCTTTTCATACCGTCTTATGCGGAGTAATACTTTTTCTGGTTTCGTATTCAGTAGACCCGATCTTTGCAGAGACCACCCAAGAAAGAATCCTGGTGAACCATTTGGGCTTTCTGCCGTGGGGAGCCAAGTTCTGCATGCTGGCCGGCACCTCGGCTGCGGACTTTCAGGTGGTCGAGCAAAATACCGGACGTCCGGTATTCACCGGGCGCATGCTGCCGAAAGAGGGAGACCTGGGACAGTATGTAATCGGGGATTTCAGTGCTCTTGACCAGCCCGGTACATATCTAATACGGGCCGGGGAAGAACGCTCGGGGGAATTCAAGATCGCGGAAAATGTTTACCAGGAGGCAATCCGGAAATCGGTCAGGTATTTCTCGATCCAGCGCTGCGGGCCGAGCACCACAGGCTATAACGCGCCCTGCCACGTGGATGACGGCAGGCGGCGCGACACCCGCAAATACCAGGATGTCTCCGGCGGCTGGCACGATGCCTGTGATGTGAGAAAATGGGTGGATGCCACTCTCTACGGCATGATCGGGCTTTCCCGCGTGGCCGAGGTGCTGCGCCCGGATTGGGACAAGGGCGGATTAGTCGAGGAGCTGCGCTGGGGCAACCGCTATTTCCTCAAGATGCAGGAGCCGGCCGGCTATGTGATGAACCATATCGGCGATGTATTCTACCACGGCGACCAGAACCGCTGGACCGTCAACATTCCGAACACCTGGGATGACAGGCTCATCCAGACCGGCCCGACAAACCCGATCGGCCAGTTCTGCTTTATCATGGCCCAGGCGGCTGTGGATCGCCTGACGCGGAAAGCCGATCCGGTATATGCCGACAGTTGCCGGCAGGCGGCCTTGCGCTGCCTGCACTGGTGCAGAAAAGAGAAACTCGGCAGCAGCCCGAACGAGCTGGGTGCGGCAGTCGCAGCCTGTACCGGGTTGTACCGGACCCTGGGTGATAAAAAATATCGAGACCTGGCCGCGGGCTATGCCGGCCTTCTCCTGGACCTTCAGGCCACCGGGCCGATAGATTCGAGAGACCCGGTGCGGGGCTTTTTCTTCTCCTCCAGGGGCAGCTCTGAGCCGTTCAGGGACATCTACAATGGCTGCTGGCATCTAATGGGCCTTTGCGAGCTTGTGGAACTTTTCCCGGACCACCCGGATGCAGCCCGCTGGCGCAGCGGGATCGAGCTTTACTGCCGGGAGTATCTGGCCCGCATGACCGAGCGGAACCTTTTCGGAATTGTCCCTTACGGCTTGTATACCGGTGATCCGGGAGGCGGCCGGCGGATCGGCTACTACTGGTACCGCTGGTTCATGGAAATCGACAGGCCCTGGTGGGTGGGAATAAACGCTAACCTAGCTTCCGCGGGTGTGGGCCTGATCAAAGCATCCAGGCTCCTGAAAGACAAACGCCTGATCGCTCTCTCCCAGCGCCAGCTCGATTGGATCCTGGGTGTCAATGCTTTCAACTCCAGCACAGTTATCGGCGTGGGCCGCAACAACCCGGCGCATTACGATGTCTCCTACTGGTTCAACCCCGGGACCCCGGTGATCCCCGGAGCGGTGATGAACGGGATCGGGGGCACGAGCTGGGACCTGCCGGATCAGAAACCAGGAGAATGGGAGACCTGCGAGTACTGGACGCCGATGGTCTGCTACACCATGTGGCTGATGTCAGAGCTCACGGTGGGAAAGGGCGCGGCTGATTAAACAGCATGCAGTAGGAATCTTTTCCAGAGTCTCATTAGTCCGGATTGTCCATAAATTCCCACAAGCCCTGTTGCCGCGGTGAGCGAACTACCTTTATGATATACTGTCATCGGTATTTAAAGCGTTATAAAAAGAAAGAAATGTTCTTTTTGTAAAATGATAACATTTTTCGCAGGTTCAAGATTGTTATTAAAGATTTAATACAGTTCAGACAATCAGGGAGGTCCGCTTGACTAAGCTGTGGCGTTTGCTGCCTGCGCTTCTCTCAGCCGGGGTATTCTCCTCCGCGCACCCGGATGAAGTGCGGGTTTACGAGGAGCCGCTTACCCTGCCCACTTACCGCTTAGGGCCGGCAGAGATCATGCCTGTCTGGAACGCCAAGCGGGGCGGGGTCAGGATATACCCCTACACCATGCTGGACAGGCTCACCGAGGACAGAAAGGACAGTACTTACAGGGCGCTCTGGCTGGAAAACAAGTATGTCAAGGTTCTGGTCCTGCCGGAGATCGGCGGGCGGATCCACGGGGCACAGGACAAGACCAGCGGCTACCAGTTCATGTTCAACCAGCGGAGTATCAAGCCGGCCCTGGTGAGCCTGACCGGGGCCTGGATTTCCGGCGGTGTGGAATGGAACTTTCCCGACGGGCACAGGCAGTCGTGTTTCCGTCCCACGGACTGGCGGATAGTCCAGAACCCCGACGGCTCAAAAACTGTCTGGACCGGAGAGATCGAAAGGGTCTACGGCATGCGCTGGTCTGCAGGCACCACAATGCACCCTGGGCGCAACTGGGTGGAAGGGAAGGTTCGCCTTTTCAACTGTACGCCCTATCCCCAATCTTTTCTCTACTGGGGAAACTGCGGGGTCCGCGGCAGCCCTGAATTCAGAGTGCTGACCCCGGGCGAGATCGCCACCGGCCACGGCAAACACACCTTTTACCACTGGCCGGTGGACAATGGCGTCGATCTCAGGTTCTGGAAAAACGCTCCCGGCGGAACGAGCTATTTTGTCTGCGACTCGGAAAGCGATTTTTACGGCTGCTACAGCCCGGAGTTCAACGGGGGGATGGTTCACTGGTCTGACCATCGCATCGCGCGGGGCAAAAAAATCTGGTTCTGCGGCACCTCTCCTGCGGGCCGCCTTTGGGAAAAGGTGCTCACCGACGGCGATGCGCCGCTTGTGGAAGTACAGATCGGCGCTTACTCGGACAACCAGCCGGACTATCACTGGATCATGCCCGGCGAGACCAAGACATTCAGCCATTTCTGGTTCCCGGTGCGCGGCGAAATCGGGGTCTGGGACTACGCCAACCTCGAAGGTACGCTCGCTCTCAGGCTGGAAAAAGGGAAAGTCGAGTTCGGCTGGTCTCCCACTGGCAGGAACCAGGGAGCTCAGGTCATCATGAAAGCGGAGGGAAAAGAATTTTTCAGGCGCACCCTGGACGCTGACCCGGCTACGCCAGTGATGTTCGAGACCGGAGCCCCCAAAGGCGCGGACCTTTATTCCCTGGAAGCTCTGGTACTCTCGGGCCGCGGGGATACGCTGCTCGGCTTCCGGCATCCCAGGCCAGCCAACCCGCCGCTTCCCTCAGGCGAGCCTTCTTCCCCTGAACCCGCGGATGTGGAGTCCCAGGATCAGCTCTTCCTGATAGGCGACCGGTTGGAAAGGTTCCGCGATCCCGATCGCGCCATGCTCTATTACCAAGAGGCCCTGAGGCGCGACCCCGGGGATGTGCGCTCCAACACGGCTGTCGGAATAGACCTTCTTAAACAGGGTCTGTTCCAGGAAGCGGCCGGATATTTCGATAAGGCTCTGGAGCGCGACCAGTCATTTTACAAAGCGTGGTATTTCAAGGGCCTTTCCCGGTTAAACATGGGCAACCCAAAAGAAGCGGAGAAAAGCCTCAACCGCGCAAGCTACGATCTGGCCTGGTACGGTGCAGCCCAGTTCGAGCTGGCTCAATTGACTGCCGCGAGCGGGTGCCTGGAAAAAGCGCTCGAGCATATCGGGCGCTCGATCAGGGGCAACGGCGACAATGCCCAGGCCTATGCAGTCAAATCTCTGATCCTGAACCGCCTGGGCCGCCACCGTGAAGCTCTCGAGACAGCGCTCGAAATCCAGGCGCTTGATCCGCTCGATTTCCTTTCCCTGTCCGAGAGATGCAAGGCTCTTGAAAAATTGGGACGCCGGGCAGAGGCCGGGGAGGTAATGGACACCCTGCTCATGGTTACGCGCAGGGACAGTGAAAACCATCTCGAGCTCGCTGTCCGCTATGCCCGCTGCGGGTGCTATGAGGATGCCGCCGGTGTGCTGAAGCTTATCACCGGAAGCGGAGCTGGGGAAAACGTTTCCCCGCTGGTCTATTACTACCTGGCCTATTACAGCGCGCTATCCGGAAACAGCAAACTAGCCGCCGGGTTCCTGGAGAAAGGGGCCGGGATTTCACCTGAATACTGCTTCCCCAGCCGCCTGGAGAGTGTGCCGGTACTGGCCTGGTCTACCGGACAAAACCCGCAGGATGCGCGCGCTCATTATTTCCTCGGGACTCTGTATCTCAGCAAAGAGCGCCGGCAAGAGGCGATAGCCTCCCTGGAGAAGGCGGTGGCGCTTGAACCCGGCAATGTCGTGGCCCAGAGGGACCTGGGCCTGGCCCTGGCCGGGGAAGGGGACCTCGGGCGCGCCCGGTCAGCCTATGAGGCTGCGCTGAAAGCCGACCCGGAAGCCTCCCTGGCAATCCTCGAGCTCGACAAGGTTTACGAGGGCCTCGGCCTGGCTGCAGAGGAATGGGCCGGGTCCCTTGAAAAATACATGAATACGGTTTCCGGGAGCGATCCGCTGCTCAAGCGCCTGATCTCGCTCTATATCCAAATGGGCCGCTACGATGAAGCGCTCGAGTGGCTCAAGAGCCATCGCTTCCACTCCTGGGAAGGCGGTTTCGGCGTTCACCAGTACTGGGTGGAATGCAATATCAGCAAAGGCGATAACGCATTCCGGGCCGGCGACTACGAGAAAGCGCTGGAATACTACAAACTCTCCCTGACCTATCCCGATAATCTGGAGGTGAAAGAACAGCCGGGCACGATCCACACCCGCAAGCGCTATAAGATAGGACTGGCACTCGAGGCCCTGGGCCGGAAAAAGGAAGCCGGGAAAGTTTTCGAGTCTATAGTGGCGGATAAGACTGAACCGGACAATGCCTACCAGTTCTTCCGGGGAAAAGCCCTGGAAAAGCTGGGGAGAAAACAGGAGGCGCAGGAGATTTACAGGCAAATGCTGGCTGCCGTGGAGAAAGATAGCGGATCCGCTGAAAGCCATCCTGCCGCGCCGGAAGAGACATTATCCAATAGGAAGCAAAAACGCGAGGCGCTGTTCTGTTTCAAACGCTCGCTGGCTCTCGAGGGGCTCGGCAATCCCGAAGAAGCCGAGCTGAACCGCCGGAGAGCTTTCGAACTCGATCCAGAAGTGATTTTCAAGGCTTTCAGGCCCCCTTTGGCAGGAATGTAAGGCAAGCTAATCCATGGATGATTTTTTCTCACATGGAAAAATTTAAAATAAGAATCCAGTCACTTTTGTGTTCGCCCTTTCAATTCATTAACCCTTTTTAAGAGGAAGCGGCGCTTATGAAATATTTTATGTATCTTTTTCTATTCCTTCTGCCGGTTGCCTTTACGGGCGTCGCCTGCACTGGAACCGGCGTAACAGAGGGAAAAGTAAAAGCGTATCCTTACCGCTGGTTATACTATTCTACAGGCCTGAGAAGCGATAATAATGTGGAAGATCTCCGCCAGGTGGCAAAAACAGCCTCGGAACACGGGCTGAACGGAATCCTGCTTTCTGCCGGCCTGGACCAGATGGACCTGCAGAATGAGGATTATTTCCGGCGCTTAGAGGAAGTGAAAAAGTTCTGCAAAGACTACGGCCTCGAGATTATCCCTTCGATTTTCAGCGTGGGCTACAGCGGCTCCCTGCGCGCCCACAACAAGAACCTGGCCGCCGGCATCCCGGTGAACGGCGCTCTTTTCATAGTGTCAGGAAGCAAGGCGGAGTTCAAGGCGGACCCGGCCGTCAAGGTGGTCAATGGCTCATTCGAGGACTATGAGGGCAACCGGGCCGCAGGCTATGACTACGAAGGCGAGCCTGGTCAGGTGATCTTTATTGACAATCAAGTAGTTCGGGACGGCAAAACCTCACTCCGCTTCGAGAATTTCGACCAGTATCCGGAAGAGGCAGGCCGCATGAGCCAGGAGATAGCGGTCCGGCCGCACCGCTGTTACAGCATGAGCGTCTGGATCAAGAGCGAGGGAATGGATCCCTCGAAGCCTTTCAGCTCCGGCAACCTGCAGGTCCTCGCTTTCGGCCCGGATGGGCACCAGCTTGAATGGATCAATATCAACGCTCCATCGAGCGGGGACTGGTTTAAGGCGCAGCTTGGTTTCAACTCCCTGGGCTATGACAAGGTAAAGATCTCGATCGGCACCGGCGAGGGCAAAAGCGGGAAGTTTTGGATCGACGATCTGCAGGTCAGGGAAGCGGGCCTGCTCAATGTTCTCCGCAGGCCCGGGACGCCGGTTACAGTGCGGGGCGAGAAGAACGGCACAATCTACGAGGAGGGCCGCGACTACGCGCCTGTCGAGGACCCCGGGCTGAACTGCCGTTTCGACCACGAGGGGCCCTCAATCACGATCCTGCCCGGCAGCCGGATCAAGAACGGCGAAAGGCTGCGGGTCGATTACTACCACTGCATAACTGTGTATGACGGGCAGGTAACGGCCTGCATGTCCGAGCCAGAGGTCTATGATATCTGGCGCACGGCCGCGCGCCTGATTCACGAGCGCCTCGCCCCGAAAACGTACTTCCTGCACATGGATGAGATCCGCGCCGGGGGGACCTGCAAGGCCTGTCAGGACCGCGGGATGAGCATGGCACAGATCCTCGGCGACTGTATCACCCGCCAGGTCGGACTTATCCGCGAGGTGGACCCGGATGCGGAAGTCTGCATCTGGTCTGACATGATCGACCCGAACCACAATGCCAGCACGCGCCGCCCTTACTATTACCACGTGAACGAAACCTATGACGGGTCCTGGAACTATGTCCCGAAAGACCTGATTATCGCCTGCTGGTGGTACGAGATGCGCGACAAGAGCCTGAAGCATTTTTCCGACCTCGGGTTCCGGACAATCGGGGCCTCATACTACGATGCCGACGACCTGGAAAATCCCAGGGACTGGCTGGCGAGCCTGGACGCCACCCCGGGTGCTGTGGGCATTATTTACACGACCTGGCTGAGAAAATACGCCCTGCTCGCGGATTTCGGGGACCTGGTGTCAAGGAGGAAATAACCGGCTTTGTGTTTGTTGGCCGGAAAAAAATTATTTGAAAGGAGATGGTGATTATGAGGTTCCGCGCTTGCCTTATTTCGCTCTTCTTACTCGCCGCCCTGCTGTTCAGTGCCTGCGGCAGAGAGGGAGTTGAAGGTGCAAAGAAGACATATCCTTACCGCTGGTTCTATATGTCCAGCAGCCTGAATGATGACAGCCAGGTGGAAGAGATACGCCAGGTGGTCAAAACGGCCTCGGAACATGGTTTGAACGGAATGCTGCTTTCCGCCGGCCTGGACCGGATAAGCCTCCAGGGACCCGATTATTTCCGGCGCCTGGAGGAAGTACAGAATATTTGCCGGGAATACAAGGTGGAGATCATTCCCAGTGTTTTTTCTATCGGCTACGGCAGCGCCGTACTGAGCCACAATAAGAACCTGGCCGCCGGCATCCCGGTGCTTGACGCCCTTTTTGTGGCATCAGGCGGCGAGGTGAAGCTCGTGGCCGATCCACCGGTGAGTATCGCTAACGGCTCTTTCGAGAATTACGAGGGGAACCGGGTCTCAGGCTATACTTATTCAGGGGAACCCGGCCAGGTAATTTCCGTGGATAATAAGATCTTTAAGGAGGGCAAATCATCGCTGCGCTTCGAGAATTTCGACCAGTATCCCAGGGAAGCGGGCCGGATGAGCCAGGAGATAACAGTCAAGCCATACCGCTGCTACAGTCTCAGTGTCTGGATCAAGAGCGAGGGGATGGATCCCTCGATGCCTTTCGGCTCCGGCAACCTGCAGGTCCTCGCTTTCGGCCCGGACGGGCGCCAGCTGCATTGGATCAATATCAACGTCCCCCCGAGTGGGGATTGGTTCAAGGCCCAGCTCGGATTCAACTCCCTAAGCTATGACAAAGTCAAAATTTCGATCAGCACCGGAAGGGGTAAGAGCGGGAAATTCTGGATCGACGATCTGCGTGTCGGGGAAGCGGGCCTGCTCAATGTTCTCCGCAGGCCCGGAACGCCGGTTACAGTTCGGGGTGAGAAGAACGGCACGGTCTACGAGGAGGGCCGCGACTACGCCCCGATTTCCGACCCGGAGTTGAATTTCAGCTTTGACCATGACGGGCCGCCGATCAGGCTGCTGCCCGACAGCCGGATCACCGAGGGCGAGCGCCTGCGAGTGAGCTGGTACCACGGGATATCTGTCCATGACGGGCAGGTGTCGGTATGCATGTCCGAGCCGGAAATTTATGATATCTATCGCACGGAGACCCGGTTGATCCACGAGCACCTGGCCCCGAAAAAGTACTTCTTGCCGCAGGACGAGATTCGCGCCGGCGGGTCTTGCCAGGCCTGCAGGGAACGCAACCTGACAATGGGCCAGATCCTCGGCGATTGTGTCACCCGGCAGGTCGATATTATCCGCGAGAACGACCCTCAAGCCGAGATCTTTATCTGGTCCGATATGCTGGACCCCAACCACAATGCTCGAGTACGCGAGGGGAATTATTACTACCACGTTGACGGGTCTTTTACAGAGTCATGGAACTATGTCCCGAAAGACCTGATTATCGCCTGCTGGGGCCGCAGGGCGAGGATCAAGACCCTGAGCCACTTTTCCGGCCTGGGATTCAGGACCCTCGCAGCAGCCTATTACGATGCCGACAATCTGGAGGATATCAGCGGCTGGCTGGAAGCCCTGGACAATACCCCTGATGCAGTGGGTATTATGTACACCACCTGGCTGGAAAAATATGCCCTGCTCGCCGAGTTCGGGGATCTGGTGTCCCGGAAGAAATAGCAGAGGGCAAATCCTTGCAATGGCTTTTATATTTTCAGATTAAAATGACTCTTCAATGAATAACCGGAGGCAATCTGAAGGAAGCGGGGTGTAGATTTAAGCTGACGGAAGAAATTCACGGAAAATAGACACAAAGATTACGCTATTCCAGAGATTAGAGCTATAAATTGCGTTTAGCATATTTTCTCAGGATCATTGGCAGCCAGGAATCCTTCTCCTCAGGCGTGCTACACCTCCGTCTTCCTGAATGAGAACAAAATCTCCACACAAGGAGGGAGGGAAAATATATAGCGCATAAACAGGCTCTCCATCCGGATAAATGAGAGTTTTATAATAAAGGTAATATTCTAAAAGATCTTCAGGAAATGCATCAACTCTATAATCTTTAGCATATATAGTATCGCTGTAATCGAAATCTGGCATTGGATTCACCCAGGTATCCGCTGAATTTACTTCGACAATATCTCCGGTTAGTTCAGGTGAAGAGGTGCTTGACCGCGGGGTCAGAGGTGAATTGTCACTACAGGAAATGAATAAGAAAACCGCGGCGATTAATGGGAAGAAAGATAGCTTTTTCATTTTTCAGCCTCCTCTTGAAGCGGGTTGTAATTATTCAAGAAAGGATAAATGTTTCCGGTAGGCTGTAATGCAAATCTGGGATTATATGAAAATAGCGGCTTTGGTGAATAGCGGGAAAGCAAATCAATATTGTTCTTGAAATCATTTTTACCGGATTATTTATTTTTACACTTATTAAAAGTAATTGTTCCGCATACTTGGTAACAATGCCTTAAAAAGCAGGGGCGATCCCCTGACCGCCCCTGCTTTAATGTGTGTAAAACAACTTTTATCAAGCTCCGGGTTTAGGGCTGCCGGCTCAGGTATTCCAGGATTTTTCCGGCGATCAGGAGGTGACCCTCCGGGCTGAAATGGATCCTGTCCACAGCGTAGAGACGCTCTTTATCCCCCTGGGTTATAGTAGCTGCCAGATCGATCCAGCCTGTGGCCAGGGAATCCTTGATAGAAACCAGCTCGCGGCTGATACCCCGGAACACCTCCAGGTCTGCGCCGGAAAGCTCCGGCCCCTGCGGATACCCCAGCAGCACCACCCGGCTGCCTGCCTCTCTCAGACGATTCACGATCTCGGTCATGTTCACCCGGTACTGCCCGGGAGTGACCGCCGGATCCGGTCTGCCCCAATGCCTGCAGTCATTGCCTCCCAGCATGACAAAGCTTATCTGCGGCTTTTTGCTGATCAGGTCTCTGTCTATCCGCGCCAGGGCCTCGCCCGAGTCATCGCCGCCCTTGCCTGCGTTGATCACTGTCACCGAGGGATTAACCTGGCTGAAAACAGCGGCGATAATATCCGGAAACGGCCCCTGGGTGCTCCAGTGGATCCGGTCCATGTTCGAGTCGCCCAGGAAACCGAGCCTGGCGGGCGGGAGGCTTTTCAGACGTGGTATTAACCGGGCGACCCCGGGAGTTATTAACAAGCGGTCCGCCAGAGTGTCTGCCGTAATCTGGCCGCTGAACTTGCTCGCCCAACTGTCGATTTTGACCAGGGTGATAAAATAGTCGAAAGGCCCGGTGCTGTACGGCATTTTCCGGGTCCGCGAAGACATCTGGGCAGCCAGCTCCTCGAGGCGCTGGCGACCGGCTTGCTCCAGGCCTAGGTCGCGGAATGTCACCGGGCAGCCCAGGGCGAGAATGAAAGGGATAAAATCCTGCACCACTGTGCCGTCCCGCTCGACTTCCAGCACCATCTGAAAGACAGCGGCATAACCCTCGGTTAAAAAGAGTGTCCTCGACGCTGTCTCCGGCGTTTCCGCGAGAATTCGGCTGATCACCGCAGCGGGGTCATTCCTGCTGTACGGGGCTTTCAGCTTACCGGCAGCATTCAGGAACCCTTCCAATTGTTCCGTGCAAGGCCCGGCGCCTGTTTCCACGAAGGTTTTGACACCCGAGGGATCAAGTTTCAGGGTTTCGAGGAAAAGCTTGTCAGCCGCCTTGGCCTCGCTTTCCAAGTCAGTCCCTTTCAGCATGGCCTGCTGTTCAAGCCGCACCATTTTCAGGGATTCCCGGGCCAGCCGCACCGCCCGCTCAGGCGGCGCCTGTTCCTTGATACAGGAGACAGAGATTATCAGAAGGGTCAGGATAAACAATATTTTAACCATTTTTTTGGCACCTCCTCGAGAGAAAGATTTGCCGTTCAGCTATTGGCTTAAAAATGGTAATTCCAGCATGATCTTCGAGGTGTGTTGAAAAATCGGTTTCAGCGAGAATGCGTTCTATTTCCTATGCAGGGGCGCGGCATGCCGTGTTCCTACTTAACGGTAATTTTCCCTGAATTTGAAATACTATAATTCTTAATGACCAGGCTCGCTTACCAGATATTCCAGCACTTTTCCGGCGATCAAGAGATGCGCCTCCGGGCTGAAATGGATCCCATCCAGGGCGAAAAGCCGCCGCTGGTCGCCCTGGTCAAACATAGCTTTTATGTCAAGCCATCCGGTAGAGAGGGAATCACGCAAAGTAACCAGTTTCTCATTCATGGCCTGGAGCACTTCCATGTCGGCCCCGGTAAACTCAGGTATCAGCGGGTATGACATCAGCACGGCCCGGCAGGAAGCCCCCTGGAGGCGGTTTACGATATCTGTCATGTTTTTCTGGAATTGCTCGGGGCTCACAGAGGGGTTCGGCCTGCCCCAATGCGCGCAGTCATTGCCCCCGAACATCACGAAGCATATATCCGGTTTTTGGGCGATAATGTCTTTATCCATCCGGGCCAGGCCCTCGCCGGAGTCATCACCGCCGACTCCTGCGTTAAAGACAGTTACGCCTTTGTTCACCTGCTGGAACAGAGCGGCGATAATATTCGGGTAGTGCGCCGGGGAGGACCAGTGGCGGTTATCCATCTGGGAATCGCCGAAAAAGCCTATCCTGGCTGGTTCCATGCTCTGCAGCCTGGGCAATATCTGTTGGAACTCGTTTCTTTCCATCAGAATCGCCGCCATGGTGTCTGCGTCAGCCTGGCCGCCGAACCTGCCGCCCACATCGTTGAGCCTGGTCATGGTGATAAAAAACTCGAATGGCCCGGTGCCGTAAAAACTCTCCACGGTTCGTTCTGCCGCACGGGCGGCCAGGTCTTTCAGGCGCGTGGAGTCAAGAGCCTCAAGGCCGAGGTCCCGGAAGGTCACCGGGCAGCCCAGAACTAATGCAAAGCCTATCATATCCAGCCTCAGCCCGATCTCCCGGCTCTCGTCCATATTGATCAGGAAAGCCGCGGCATAGCCCTCGATCAAGTGTTTCGCGCGCTCTTTGCTCTCAGGCTCCTCTTGCAAAACAGAGATAATCGCCGCTGCAGGATCGTCACCGGCTTCCGGAGCGCCCAACCTGCCTGATGCTTTTAAAAAAGCCTCAAGCTGCTCTTTGCAAGGTCCTGCACCTGTTTCCACAAAGCTCCTGATACAGGACTGGTCTGTGTTTCTTACAGTCTGAATAAACAGGCTGTCAGCCTTCTCAAAATCTCCTTTGACTGCAGCTCCGCCTCCTTGTGCCTGCTGCTCGAGCCGCACCATTTTAAGACATTCGCGGGCCAGCGCTTCCGCCCGCTCCTCGGGAGTTTGAACCCTGCTGCTGCAGGCAGCGATAACCAGCCCGGCCAGGATGAAATATCTGGCATTCATGAAGCCTCCATCCGTGAAAGAACGAGTTTTAACCAGGCAACTGAATCCTTTTTCATTTCAGCAGATCCAAAAGCTTCTCTCTGGCCCGGTCGTAGTCGTCACCGCGCTCTGACCAGGGCACAGGCTCTTTCATGTCTACTTCGTTTAATCCCCTCGGCACCACGCTTTTTATGATTTCGAGCACTCTGTTCCGTCCCGCTTTCTGCTCGGCGAGCCACATGATTTCAAAATCCTGCTGGCCCCTTCGGATATTTTTGAGCTTGATCGAGCCCAGCGGGCGGTTCAGGCCGCGGTCCTCCTCCGGATGAAAAGGCATTCTGCCGGGATAGAACACGATACCTGCTCCATTGGCGAATTCATCACCCCAATTAATAAAGGTCACCGGGTCGGTGAACACGCGCTGGTCAAGACGACCCTTGGGGCCCTGGGAATTGTGCCGCCAATGGGTCCCGTGCCACATGAACCAGGTGTTCACCCCGTAGATATACTTGACCCAGGCGTTCACGCGGAAATCCACAGCCTCGGCCTCCAGGATAGTGGCCCCGTAGCGGGGACGGGCCCCGTTGTAAAACCAGTGGTCCTTACCCTGTTTTTTCAACTGCGGAAATTTCTCGAGGTTCACCCCGTGATAACCGGCCCAGAGGTCGATATCGTCCTTCAGCTCCTCTGTGTACTCGCGGGTGGTAAACACGCTCAGGCGCTTTCCCGGCCCGGGGTTCTGGTGAATCCAGCCCGCGCGCTCCTTGATCCAGGGAAACTGCACCTTCCCGGGTTCATCGATCAGGTACCAGAAATACCGCACATCCGGAGCGTTTTTCTCGAACCACTCCACCCAGAGGTCCGACTCCCGCCGGGCCGACTCTTTATTCGCCATAGCGGAGCCGGTAATCGAGCCGTACATCCCGACCGGAAAGAGGCGCTCGCCGAACCCTTCCCCGGGCCCCTGATAGCCTGCAGCCGGGGTGAATGCGCTGCCGTCGAGATATGGCTTATAGGCTTCCATTATCTCCGTGTTAAAAGGGGAGTTGTGGGCCTTGCACCCGCCCACCAGGTCGATCCGGTGGCGGTGGGACTCGTTTTTGAATAGCCTTTCGACTTCCTCCGGACTGAGCTCAGGGAAATAAGGCTCCACATCGCTGTGAAAAAGCCAGACATTGGAGTGGTTCTCATCCGGGAGATAGTAAGGGAGCAGAGTAACCTCAAGGGGAATGAGAGCCGTCTCCCGGCCCTGCTCGCGCACCCTGACCCTGCCCTGGTACACCCCGGCAGGATAGCTCCTGTCGCGGGGGCAGTGGAGATCGACCCAGAAGCCCTGGTTCTGGACAGCGGCTGCCGGGACAATCTCCAGGGTGTTCTGGCTGCGCCTTTCCTCTCTCCTGGCCCGTGGAATATCGACAGGGAAACCGCCGCGGCCGGATCTGGCATCCGGAGGTATCAAAGGGTCAGGTATCCAGCCGGTCATGCGCTTGGGCGCTGAGGCCTCAGAGCCGTAAAACCAGAGAGGCTTAGTCGGCCGCCGCACCCGGATGTAATGCTCGCTGAAAACCTCGATTGTCCCGCCGGGACCGTAACTCGGAGGGCTGGATGCACCGATCACCCTGCCGGACTTCTGATCTAGAGGCGGCTCGACCCATACCTCCACAGCTTTTGCCCCAAAGCTGTCCGCTTCCACAATCACCTGGAAAGCGAGCACCTCGTTGTACAATCCTCTCAAGCTGATAGTCTTTCCATCCCAGACACTGTTCGAATGTTTAGCTGGGTGGTCGGCCTGGTAACGGTATACTTTCTCGCCGTCACCCACCACCCAGACTCCAGTGACCGAACCGTGAAGCGGAAAAAGAAAGGCCGTGCCTATCAGACACAACAGGATTCCCGGAACCCGGATTTCCTTTGAGTCACTCAAAATTCACCTCCCCTAAGCTGTGATCGGTTATCTCAAGCTCTTGAATTTTCTCTAAGCCCTCGAGCCTGACCCGGTATTTTCCGGGCGAGAGGTCGATAAAAGCGAACCGGCCGTGATAGTCGGTCAGGGCCTCCTGCCGTGTCTCCCCCTCCAGGGTCACCTGCGCCCCGCTGACCGGAAGGCCGTCCTTGCGCACCGCCCCCATGACTGCATAGGTGATATCAGGGCCGCTGAGCCTGTAAGGTTTATCCGCCCGGGGATCGAGCTCGACCCGGTATTCTCCATTCGCCAGGCTCAAAGCCACTCTTTCCGGTGAGGACCCGATCAGCTCGACTTGCGGGATCTCGTCTCCTCTCTCCCTGAGATCAGGAACATAGAGCGCTGTGAGAAATATCGTTGTATCCGCAGGCGGCGCTTTTATCTCAAGGCGCCAGGCAATATCGTGCTGGCCGTTATAAGCCGGTATAGTTTCCCAGTTGTTGCCGCCGTAGGCAAAAGTCTTACCGGGTCCTCCGGCCACCTGCAAGCTGCCCCCGCGCGGGAGCAAGCTGTAGGCAGTCACAAAGGCCCTGCCCGATGGCCGAGTCCGGGCTAGATTATTTTCAACAAGCAGCTGATCCTGGGTGTGCATGATAAAAGTTTTCTCGAAGTCCGCTCGCGCCGAGACCACCAGGTCGCACAACACTATCCATTCCGGCTTGATAAACAGGATCTGGCGGCACCAGCGTCTTACTTTATCCGGGTTATATGCTCCTGCCGCCTCACCGGCTGCGAAATCATGGGAGCGGTCAGTTAGAAAGACTGTCACTTTTCCGGTTTCACGCATTTTGCGCTGGGCGCGCCACTCGGCCACTGTGGAAGGCTTCAATGTCCAGTTCTGGACAATCTGGCCCCCGTCATTTGCCGGTTCCGGGACCTGACCGGGCCCCCGGAAGCGCTCATCAGGGTCCATGACTAAAATACAGTTATGGCTGATAGTGCGGATGCGCCAGTTGACATAATGCTCGTGAACGCTCCCGTCGTAAACTCCAGGCTCGATCACCAGGGGTTGGAATCTGAACAGGGTAAAAGAACCCTGGGCGGCGTGCTGATGGTAGGTATACCAGGGGCCGCAGTGGAAACTCAGGAATGCGGCGCTCTTGCACCAGCAATCTCTCATCAGGGCCAGTCCAACCCCGGGGATAAGCCAAGAGGTGGGGAGCGGGTCATCCGGGAATTTTTTCACGGATGGGTCGAAGAAAAGCAGGTCCCAGTAGGGACGGCGGACTCTCAGGGTATCGGCGAACTGTTCGATCCAAAAACGGGCCGCCCCGGAGCCGAACTCTCCAGCCAGAAAGGTCATCATTTCCCGGTCATGGGGCATGACCATTGGGAAATCGTTGTCCTCGTAAGGCAGAAGGAAGCTGCCATCCGGGCTGGTGCCATAGTAGATCCAGTAGATCTTGTCCCGCCAGTAATTACTGTTGCTGATCAAGTCTCCCAGGCCGGCCGAGCGCCAGGCCAGCAGAATCTGAATGGCGTACAGGGCGCCGTGACGGTCGTAATCGTAGCCCTCGGGCCAGCCCCCGCCCCAGCCTGCGCGGCCTGCCATATCGTTGTCCGGATAACCGTCACCCAGGACCTTGAGCAGCTCCTGCATCTCTTTTTCCACACCAGGCCAGAGCTCCTGTGCCCGTGGATCATCATCCCAGGCTGCGAGTACAGCCATCCCCTGGCCCATGTGCCTGCCCCGACAGTAGTTATGGTAAACAGCCGACATGTCGTAGTGCTCTCCCACCTTTTCGGCAGACTCGATCAAACGCCCGGCGAAAGCCTTGCGCTCCTGCTCACTCAGAGCCTCGTAGGCCCAGTCATATGCCAGAGAGCGCTCTACCAGGTTCTCATAACGGTCAACGGTACCATCGAGGGCTTTTCGCAAGCCGGCCAGCCTGGTGGTATCCCCGGTAAGCAAGAAACAGAGCGCAATGTCAGCCGGGGAGCCTGAGCTTTTCACCCGCTCCCAGATTACGGCGTATTCCTGTTGAGCGATCCGCCCGCGCAACTGTTCCACACCAGGCACTTTGCCTGTTCCCTGACTGTTGATATACAGCCGGGGGTGAGGTCTGAGCTCCAATCCCGAAGCCGGCGCAGCAAGCCACAACAGCCCCAAAGCCAGCCAGAAAAATCTTCCGGCAACCATAGCGAATCCCTCCTGTAAGATTCAACGAAAGATAAAAGTGCTCCAGGCGCCGAAATCCGGCGAAAAAACAGCCTTCCATTTCTTGAACAGGCGCATGTAACGGGCCTGTCAAGCCCCTGCGCCCTCAGTCATTGATAGATAAGCAGGCTGTTAAGACGCGGGACTCCGTCGCCGCCCACTTTTTTGATTTCCAACAAGTGTGATCCATCTCCCAGATCGTAATACCAGAAAAGAGGGGTGCGACGGTCGTGGTAATCGCTGACCAGGGTCACGCTCTCGATCATTTTCCCATCCACCCGCACCTCACAAAGAGCCTCACCGCTCGTTTCGTACATGCCGCCTTCGACCACAAAAGCACGGCCTTCGAAAGTGGCTGAAAAAGTGTCCTCCAGGTCCTGTCTATCGAGATTTTCAATCCGCACCGGAGTGAGGCCTTCGAAGCCGATCTCCGCCTTTTCCGGGGCGATAGGTTTCTGGCGCTTGATGACCCAGGTATCTCCATCCACTTTGCCGCCCCCGCGCCGGACAAGCTCGGCGGCCAGGCGGTAGTTAACCTCATATACATCCTTCAAGCTGTAATTACAGTAGTTTAACTTCTGGTCCTCTATCTTTTCCAGCCCGCGCTTCCAGGGTTCGGGGATCTTTTCGAATCCGAGCAGTGTGCCCAGGATACCCGCTGCATTCGAGGGGTTGCAGTCGGAGTCCTGGCCGCAGCGGGTCGAGATTTCAGTAGTCTTTCCAAAATCCCCGTTTCCATAGAGCAGGCCGATAGCGATATAGGCCCCGTTGAGCTTGGCATCTATATTACCCGGCTGCAGGGCGCATTCCGGGCAGCCCACATCCTCGGACCACTTTTTCTGCACCTCGAACCAGCAGCGGTGCCAGTCATCGGGATAGGCGCGCCACCATTCGATTACATCCGCTATGCACCGGGCGTAACCGCTGGCTGGGGGGAGGCTCTGAAGGGCTTTCTCCACCACAGTAACAATGTCCGATTCTACATATGCATGGGTGTAAGCTGAGGCGACAAATACTCCCCCGTACACTCCGTCACCATAGTTCATGATATGCCCCACCTTGTCGCAGTACCCGAGCGCTGTCACCGGCATCCCTGGACAGAGCAGGCCGATAAAGTCAGCCTCGATCTGGAAATCGATATCATCGGCATGGGGGTTGTTCTTCCAGTAGCCCGAGGCGGGAGGCATGATTCCGTGGAGAATGTTCCAGCGCCCGGCCTGGTTGGCGTGCCAGAGACTGAAACCGGCATGGGCGAACTTGAGCGCCATGGCATCTACCGGCGCATCAAGGCCCAGACTGTCCAGCACAGCCAGGAAGGAAAGGTCCATGTAGAGATCATCATTGTTGAAATAGCGCACCAGGTTTTTTTCACTGACCTCAATAGGAACATACTCCTGGATCCAGCTTCCCGGCCAGCGGAACTCCGTGGGGGCGCCATAGGTGACCCCTATTGTCTGGCCCACCCAGCCTCCTTTTATTTTATCCCGCATTACATCCGCGCTTATCCTGACTGTTTCCTCCTGCTTTGGAGAGCAGCCAAAAACGAACAATATAACCAGCAGAGCTGCGAGCTTAGAGCAAAACATCACTTTAGACATGATAGAAACTCCTGTGGAATGGGTTATAAAACCTGTTTCAGGACGGATTGTCACGCATTCAATGTGCTCAGATATTTTTGACAAATTAGAAATCGAATAAGTCTGTGATAAGCTTGACTAAAGTTAACGCAACCCGGATAATGATTCAAGAAAGATCAATTATAGCTCTAGCGGCCGGGTTATAGGAAAAAGAACGAAAATTAAAAATTATGGTTGATTTTTAGCTGAATTAATTTATGCTATAGCGGGTTGATCCGGAATTTTTTGAGGATGACCTGTGAGGCTTCTTGAAAACGAGGCGGTTTTTTAAGCTAATGCGGGTAATACCACAGAATGCAAGGCACTTTTTAACCGGCAATGGAAGAATGGCTGCGGTTTTGTGAAACCGCGTCTCTTTTTAATTTGCAGATATTTTTTTATTATAATGATGAGAGTCGAATCTCAGTCTCCGGTAAAAATGAACAAGCCAAGGAGCGGTTAAGTTGATAAATCCCCCCCGGAGAGAGAAGCTGCCAGCTCACCTGGAATCTTCCGGGAAAACCGGGAAGCTTGACCGGCTGGTCCAGCGCTGCCAGCAGGCGCTTTTTGAGAAAATGCCGGTCAGCGAGGCTCTCTCGCCGGAAGAGCTCGATCTGTTGCGCAAAAGGTACAGTCATTTCGCGGACCGGCGGAATGACGAGGGCTTCCTTACAGGCAGCTCTCACGTGGTGACCAGGGTTTCCACCCCAAGGCCTTATATTCATCTGATTTGCAGCAACCATTCCAGGGAGTACGGCATATACGGCTCTTTCTGGGACGAGAGCGGGTCGGGGTTCTCTTGTCTGGACTCAGTGCTTGCCGGCCCGGTCACCTCGCACAAGGACCCTTCCTATGTGCCCACAGCGCCCAGGGCCACTGACCATCGGAGCTTTTTCCTGCGCGAGCGAATGAATGTAAAAAGTGACAAACCGGTGGAAATCTGGCACATGATTCCCCAGCGAGGTCGCGAGGAAGAAGCCTATGACACGTTCCGCTGCGAACAGGGACTGGGTACTGTGCGCATCATCTCGAGCCGGAACGATGTCTTTTGCGAGCTGCTCGTTTTCGTGCCGGTCGACGATCCTCTCGAGGTCTGGCGCCTGAGGCTTGTCAACAAAGCGCGGAAACACCGCCTGTTGAGCCTGTTCCTGTCTGTCAACTGGGGCCTGGAGTCCTACCCGGCTTACTATTTCGACCCGCGGGTTGTGGGCCAGGGAATCGTTATGGAAGAGCTGAGCGCACTCATCGCCCTGAACAACGACAAAAACAACAAGCATCCCCGTGCAGGGTTCCTGATGAGCCGGGAACGGTTTGATGGGTTCGACATGTCGGGTGAGGACTTTACCGGCGGGGGCCACTTCCGGATTTTCACCAGGGCAGTGGAAGAGGGTTTATGCAGAGGGTCCAGGGGCGTGCAGCCTTACCAGGGCCTGATAGCCGCCATGCAGTTCGATCTCGAACTCGAGACCAGCCAGGAGCTGACCCTTGATTTCCTGCTCGGAGTTACAGACCCCCAACCGGAAACAGCGCGCCTCGAGCTCGCCGGCCTGAGAGAGAGGTATTTCAAGGACAAGGGGATTGAGAACCAGCTTGCCCGGCTCAAGAGCTCCTGGAGCGATATGATAAACCGTCACATGGTAAAGACCCCGGATATGGAAATCGACCGCTTCTTCAACATCTGGTCAAAATACCAGGCCAAAAACACCTCCCGCTTATTCCTCGCCCTGGACAAGGTTCCATATCGGGATATACTGCAATACCTGATGAGTATCTGCTCTTTCAATCCGGAGTATGCAACCGCCCACTTTCCCACAGTGCTTCGCCATCAGTTCCCGGATGGCCGGGCCATGCGCCAGTTCGCCAAATTCGAGGGAGCGCCCCACGATTTGCGCATGTACATGGACTCGACGAGCTGGATTCCCGACACCATGGTCGAGTATGTTAAGGAGACAGGGGATGCAGCCCTGCTCGAGCATGAGGAGGGCTTCTACAACCCTGAAACAGACCGGGTGGAAACCCATGACAAGGCTGCGTTATACGAGCATGCCCTGCGCGGCCTGAAAGGGCTGTACGGGCACCGGGGAGCCAATGGCCTGTGTCGGATCGGCCACGGGGACTGGAACGACTCCCTTGACTGTGTAGGGAAAAACGGGGAGGGGCTCAGCGTGTGGCTCTCCATGGCCCTGGTATATGCAGCCCGCAAATTCCGCGAGCTGGCTGCCTGGCTGGGCGATGAAGAGAATGTTAAGCTGATGGACCTTATCGCCGATGACATGACCCGGACTATCAACCGCACCGCCTGGGACGGACATCATTATGTGTACGCATTCATGCCCGATGGCACCCCCGTGGGTTCATCCCGGAATGCGGAGGGGAAAATCCATCTCAATGTCAATGCCTGGTCCCTGTTCAATGGAGTGGCTGAAAAAGGAGGCCGCCTGGAGCAGGTGCTCGAGGCTGTCTCCGAGCTCGACACTCCCCTGGGACACCTCCTTCTATATCCCCCCTATACCCAGAAAAGCCGCTACGTGGGAAGGATCGCCGATATCGTGCCAGGACAGTTCGAGAACGGATCCATTTATACCCACGGCCAGAGCTTTTTAATCTACGGTCTGGTCATGCTGGGCCGGGGGGATGAGGCCTTCAGGGAGTTGAAAAAGTGTTTGCCCGGATCTACGGTTCCTGATATCGCCACCGGTCCGCTGCATCAGCTATCCAATTTTACCGTTGGCATAGCTCATGAGCATTTCGGGCGGAACCTCTACAGCAATTTCACCGGCTCCCTCGCCTGGCTCCGCAAATCCCTGGACCGGATGCTCGGGCTGCTGGCTGATTTCGATAACCTGGTTATCGACCCGATTGTCCCCGCAGAATGGAAAAACTACGAGGTACTCAAACAGTTCCGCGGCTGCCGGGTGCATGCATCTTTTCACAACCCCGAGGGGAAAAACCGCGGAGTGGTCTCGGCGAAAATCGACGGGGAATCGCTGCCTGTGAAGGGGAAAAAAGTGCTGGTTCCGGTCGAGCGTTTCCAGGGAGTGCAAAAGGTTCGGGTAGAGGTGGTGATGGGGGAATTACCGCAGCGCTGATCAGGCGTCTTTAAAAAGAAAAACTAACCCGAATTAATAATAATTTAAGCTAACAATCAAAATATCTGTTTAAAGATACGGATCTGAGCCTTCTCAAGAGGTAAAAACATGACTGTCCTGAATAAAACTGGCCAAAAAGTGTTCCTGACCGATTATACCTGGAAAGAGCTTTCCGAATTACCTGAAAAAAAAGAGCTGAAATTCTTGCTGCCCCTGGGAGCCACCGAGGAACACGGCTACCACCTGCCCCTGGGATCAGACACCCTCCAGGCCTCGAAAGTAGCCCAAATGGCCGCACAAAGGGTCCCGGGCGTAATTGTAATGCCGGAGATAAGCTACGGTTCCTGTGTGGATACCATGAATTTCTGCGGCACAATCCATATAAGCGGCACCACCTTGGGTTCTCTGGTAACTGATATAGCAGAGAGCCTTTATCGCCACGGATTTCGCAAGCTGGTTATTTTCAACGGTCATGGCGGGAACAAAGGGGTCGCGGACACAGGCCTGCGGGAGGCCCTCCACAATCTGACTCCGCCGGGCAAGGAGTTTGCTCCTGATTTTGACATCTATTTATTGAACGCTTATGAAAGACCCGGCCAACAGATCAGCCCTTTGGTGGAAGGCAAGGACTGGGGTCACGCCTGCGAGATAGAAACCTCTGTCATGCTTGTCCTGGCCCCGGAGGCTGTGGACATGAAACAGGCGGTGGAGGAGTACATGCCTGGAGACTCATACACTGTCTGGCGGGTGCGGGATATGAAAACCGTCTCGCAAAGCGGGGTCCACGGCGCTGCGAATCTCGCGACCCCCAAAAAAGGGAAACAAGTGCTCGAATTGCTTGTCTCGGACCTGGTGAGCCTGCTCGAGCGGATTTAGCTGAACTAGCCGGCCTGTAAGGAATTAATTATTAGCGCGAGATAGCTCGCGGAAATTTGAAGGGCGAATCACGAGTCGCCTTCAACCATTCACCTGTTCACCTTGAATTACAAAAAATAATCTGTCAAGAAACCTTTGAGAAATGTTATTATTTTCCCTAAAAAACATTTATTGCTTTTTATAACGCTTTAATAATCAACAGGTTATTGCAGAGGTGGTTCGCGAACCGCTCTGGCAGATCGAATATTATCCTTTTATCTTGGATTTTTTCAAAAGTCTCTGTCAAACAATTTTCGAGTGAAGCACTGGGGAGGAATAATGGTACTGGCATCGAGAGTGGATCTGGTTGTGGTCGGGGTATATATGGTCCTGATGGTGGCAATCGGGGTAGTGATGTCGATTTTCAACAAGAGCGACAGTGATTTTTTCAAAAGCGGCAACAAGATGCCGTGGTGGCTCTCCGGCATCTCATTATTCATGTGCACGTTCAGCGTTTATACCTTTACCGGCGCGGCGGGCCTTGCATACCGGGCGCCGAGCATAGCTCTCATTATGTATCTCTCGAATGCCGTGGTAATGATCTTTTCTGTCTGGTTTCTGGCCAGCCGCTGGCGCCGCTCTCGCGCTGACACGGTCATGAGTTATCTCTCCGAGCGCTATGGGGTTTCGACCAATCAGCTCTATAGCTGGACCCACCTCGGAGTGGCTATCGTCCAGGGAGGAGTGATGCTTCTGGCCCTGGGAAAGTTTGTCTCCGTGGCCCTGGGGACCGGTCTGGGGATTACCATTATTGTCTGCGGCCTGGTTATCGCACTCTATTGCATTATCGGCGGGCTGTGGGGCGTAGTGGTCACTGATACATTGCAGTTCATGGTGCTCTTTCCCTGCGCTTTGATAGTGATGTTCCTGAGCGTTTACGAACTCGGTGGGCTCTCTCCCCTAGTGACCCAGGCGCCGGAAGGATTCTGGAAAATCCAGACCCAGGAGTTCGGCT
>Ga0307380_10001659_pt1 | contig 32389 bp, 30 predicted proteins | sample UN3MG_FD_202239 | JGI IMG/M metagenome (GOLD analysis project Ga0307380, IMG submission 202239) | Soil microbial communities from Risofladan, Vaasa, Finland - UN-3 | ecosystem: Environmental > Terrestrial > Soil > Coastal area > Acid sulfate soil | place: Finland: Risofladan, Vaasa | collected...
CCTCGACACTTGCGAGCGGGTCGTGTACCCACTCCAGATTTTCCGTCGGCATCACGACAGGTTCGACCTTCACCACAGGCAGCCCCAGTTTCCGAGAAAGCTTTCGGATATATCGTTCGGCGAACTCAAGTTCCGCCTCCTCCCAGGGATCGCTCACCATCTTGCGGCAAAGTTCGAGGGCTTCTTCCGCTGTCCCCTGTTGCTCCAGGATACGGACCTGCCGTTCCCGGGAAGGGGGAAGAGCTGCCAACCTGTACAGGTGAAGGGCCTGTCTGTCCTTCCCGATGCGTTCGAGATGACGGGCAACCCCGTTTACCAGGTTGTGCCGCATCCGTCGCAGGCCAGGATCTTCCTCGACAGCACCCTGTTCCGGAAGATATTCGATCAGGGAAAGCAGGGCGTTTGAGTCAATTTCATTCACCGAACGTCCTTCCACAGTTTGATAGAAGGCGTCGTTCAACTCGATCAGGCGGAAGGTGTACTCCAAGACCTCTCTGGAGCGGAACAACCGATCCTTCTTCCGAATCTTGTAGGATTCGTAGCGCACATGCCCCAGGTCCGTGACGACGAACTCGGTGAGGTCCTGATAGAGGTTGCCAAAGAAGAGCAGGCGGTAGATCAGGATCTCCCGCTCTTTCAGAGGGTGATAGAGATGGAACAGCCCATGAAGATAGTCGCGTACCTCGTGTTGGTTCGGGATGGCCATGGCCAGCTCCATCAGCTGGTCTTTGAGGAGCGCTCTAAGGGCAGTCGTTGATGGAACAGGATCGGAACTTTGAGCGCAGCAAGAGATCAATTCCAAGACTTCCGGTTTACGCAGCACCGCCAGCTCATGTTCGAGCTCCCAGGACCGGTCCACCTCAAGGAACCCTCTTTGAACCAGCTCTTCCACAGCGGCCTCGATGTCAGTGATCTCGTTGTAGAGTAATGTGTCGCTTCGAAACAGCGGACCTTTTCGTGACATCAAGCGAACATATAGACGCCGAGCGTCCACGGACAGGGAGCGAAACGACTGGGAGAAGTTCTTTTCATCTGCACTCAGAATATCGTTATAGTGGCGGTCGACGAAATCGAGGATCGTCTGGAAATTTTTCAGGTAGTAGCCGACAGGAAGCTCCTCCGGGTAATCCCGGGCTGCGGTCTCTCCCACTTCAGCTCCCTCTCACTTTCTTTTTAGTTTCTCGAGGGTTTCCTGAATTGTATTCTCGATTTCCCTGAGGGTGTGCAGGGGGACAAAGGGATCATCTATGGGAACCACGCTTTCGCTTTTGGGGTCGAAGTTGATTGGTCCATATCTGCCCTTTGGTGTGTCTGGGCTAAGGATCGTCTGAAAGGTATCCCCTTGAGAATAATGCCAAAACTCAAAGGGATAGGCTACGAAACCGCTGCCGAGCATGATCTCTGTAATCTGTTCCCTGTTTCTGCGGGCGGATTCGGACACGAACGGGGAGGACATAGGAGTGAGCTCACTGAGCTCGAGATACGGTCCGCCCCGGTCCAGCTCGTTGCCGTTGCTGCGATCGATAACCGAAATGTCCAGGGCGCTCCCCGACATGTGGGTACCCAGCTTGGGACGGGTTGCGATGAGCACGGAAAGCCGGCGAAACATAAGCTCCGCAGAAGGTACCGTCCCTTCCAGTTCCCAGACAACTTTATTCAATATTCTTTGAAAAATTCCAGGATCCTGTCCCAGTGCTTTCTGCATGTCCGAAGACCGGTAGGCGTCCTCCACTTTCAGGATCCAACCCCTTGCGTGCATGGCCCGGCAGGCCTCGAGGAAGAAATCGATCAGCCCTTCCCTTAGGTAGAACCGGCGATCGAAGCGACCGGCTAGGCGAGATTCTGAAAAATGAATCTCGATGCCTGTTCGATCAGCCGCATCGGGTAAATATACCATTTTCTCGCCGCATTCCTGCACCGGCGTGTCAAGGATTTGCTCCATAAAGGAGACCGCCGCTTCCATCTGATCTTTCCAATACCTCCGGGCTTTTTGCTCGTGCTGTTTTGAAGTCATGTTGGGCCTCGATTAATCCGGTTTGTTTGTCTAAAATACTAACACATACTTTGTTGTTTCCCCGTAACTATTTTCCGCTTCCTGTATCTAACCTTAGTAGTAATACCAACAGTTGAAAGGAGAAGAATCATGAGCTCTCATCCGTTCTGCCCATATAGACGAAAGCTTGGCGAAAAAGACGCAGGATTTTAGAAAAATAGCTGTCGACTCCCACATTGAAAGAGCCTGACTTCAGGTGCTACCATGGATAGGATTTTAAGGATGCGAGTGTAAAAGAAGGCAGCGCCTTCACGGGGGGTGGGGCGGTTATTTATCCGGCCGTTGGAGGAAACTTCATCGCCTGGGACAGATATATCGAAGAGAAAAACAAAGAGCTACAGCCGGTGGTAATCGCCATCGCAAACCGGCCGGTGAGCATGGCCACCCTGAGCGGTATGTTTCAAACAGATAAGATCTGGTAATTGGATTGAAAGCGGACGGCGATGCCCTCTCTTTCGGATCGGACGACCTTCCCGTTGGTTTGGATCTTACTTCGTATCTTCTGTTTCACCGGCAGAAAAAAGGTGAGCTCCACGGGAGTATCCAAGGGTAACGGATCCTCCGTGCATATGTATGCCCCGTCGGATGATATGTCCCTGGTATAGAGCTCGAGCTGGTTTGCTCTGTTTTCCAATTCCTCGAGAACTGTATACAGGCGGAGGTCGAACCGCTGTAAATTTCTCTGCTCTTGTACTTCATATCGATCGTTCATGCTAGTAATCCTTTGGTCGCCTTCGTGTTGGTATCTGCCTCCTTTCATGCAAGATCTGTGCCAGATTTGGCGGACCGACAAATTTAAAGACAAACTATTATATAGTAAGAAATTATTGGATTTTTCCGTTCGATGGTCGAGTGAGTGGGACAGTACTGCGATTACGCTAATGTAATCGACAGAACCGGATAGGAGGAAATTTGACCATCCTGAGACAGCTAGGGAACAAGCCGCTGTAGGTACTCTTTTGGAGAACCTTTGACTTTTTTTACCTGTTTCAGCGTTTCCACGGTTGCCTTGAGATCACCGCCTCTGGCCTTGTACAGTTTATAGAAGATATCCAGGTCCTGGCTGTAGCGCACAAAGGATAGGATATAGGCGTTGTTGACGGGAATGCCTTCGAAGCTGCGGAAACGATTGCTTTGAAAGAGCTCCGTCGCCTCAGAGCGCAAACGTTGGTTGAAGTCCTCGACGATCCGCTGTTTCTCTGCCGAGATCGTCCGACTGTCTGTTTCGCTGCGGTACAACGTGTCCAGCTCATCGTATAGTTCTATCACCCGATCCCTGTATCGGCTCCAGTCACTTAAGGATGCCAACGCCTGCCGGTAGGCTTCGGAGTCTTCTCCATAGCGGTCCCGGAGGAAAGATAGGGCTCCCTCCCGGCCCACAAAGGTGGCCAGCTCCTCGCTGAATTGGATCTCGTTTTTCACGAAGACCGTTGCATGGGTCTGTTCGTGGATGATCAGATCTGCCAAGGCGAACAGGGAATACTCTGTCATGAAGCTGTAGATCGGGTCGGAGAAAAACCCCAATGTGCTGAAGCCGTCCACCTGACGCACCCACACGTCCAGCCCCCTCCTTTCCAGCCTGGACGCCTCTCGCCGTGCATCTTCCGGTTCGTAGAAGCCTTTGTACGGGAAGGAACCGAAGAGGGGAAACCGCCATTCGTACGGTGTAAAGGAATCCGCTGTGCAGGCGGAGACAACGTCGACCAGGTAATCCCTGTCCATTTCCAGGTAGCGGGTGTAGTTTCTGTTGTCCTCGAGACCGATTTCTTCGACGGCGTAGCGGCGAATCTCCTGGACCATGCTCAACATGACTCCCACATCGCCGCTAATCGATTCTTGGGCCAGTACCTTTTCGATGGGCCGGGAGCGGGAATTGTAGTTCAGGAGGTAGGTCCCCTGTTTGAGTAGATAACATCCGCTGAACAGGGGGAGGAGGCACAGGGGAATGAGTAGTAGAGCCGTTCGTCTCATGGGTCACTGAATTGTAATCGGAATACCGAGGTGGGGGAAGACGGGCAATTCCTTGACCCGCCTTTCGGTAGGCGGTAGAGTCGAATGCGGAGGTAACGGCTGTGAAAAGGATATGGGTATGTGCGCTGTTTCTCTGCTGGATCGTTACCGGCCTGAATGCCGACGATCAAGGACAGACGGTCTTGTATCAAGAGGACTTCAATCGGTTCTCCGGCGATGGCTGGGAGCTGGGCGAGGGCTGGCGGATAGACAGGCAGGGTCGCGAGGCGTATCTGATCGGGAAAGGTCATCACTGGGCCAGCTACACCCGATATTTGGCCTCTGATTATCGTCTGACCTTCCGTCTCAAGCTATTCGAAGGATCGATCCATCTGGTCTATCGCTTGGGACAATCGGGTCGCTACTTCATTTCCTTTTCCACCCACGGTTCATCCCTCCACAAACAGTACTGGCCCGATACCTTTTTGGACACGCCGGCCCGATCCAATACGCGCCATACCTCGGAACGCTGGTATCGTATCGAGATCGAGGGTAAGGACGATACCATTTCTTTCTCCGTTGACGGCAGGACCGAGTGGACCTACCGGGACCGGGAGGCTCTGAAGGGAGGCACCTTCGCCTTTGAAACCCTCGATGACAGCATCGTTCAGATCGATGATATCGCGGTGTATGGAAAGGCTGTCTTTGGTTCGAGGAAGTGGGTTCGTACCGGAGGCCCTCTTGGTGGACTGGGATACGACATTCGAATGAGACCCGACAATCCCGACATCCTCTACGTGACCGACGCCTATGCTGGTGTTTTTAAAAGCATCGACGCCGGCCGGAGCTGGAAACCCATCAATTACGGGATTGCTACCCGTGCCGGACCCTCTGGAAACGCTATCCCGGTGTTCTGTCTGTCCATCGATCCCCACGACAACGATATCCTCTGGATCGGCACGCAGAATGTCCGTGGTATCTTCAAATCCACCGACGGTGGGGAAAGTTGGGTTCAGATGGACCGGGGTGTGGAGGAACGCTCCGGCATCACCTTCCGCGGATTCACTGTCGATCCTCGTACTTCCGATATCGTCTACGCGGCGGCGGAACTCTCCAGTTGGGCTTGGGCCGGAGAAGAGCGCAAGGGCAGGGAGTTCGATTTAACCAGGGGAGTGGTGTACAAAACAATTGACGGAGGCCGGAACTGGAGAGCGGTTTGGCGGGGGGACAATCTGGCAAGATACGTATGGATCGATTCGCAAAATCCAAAAACGGTCTACGTCTCAACTGGGATTTTTGATCGCGAAGCGGCCAACTCTCAACCAGCCATGGGCAGGCCGGGCGGGGTAGGCATCATCAAGAGCACCGATGGTGGAGGTACCTGGCAGCAGCTGAACCGGGGTTTATCGAATCTGTACGTGGGCAGCCTCTTTCTCCACCCCAGGAATCCGCAGATCCTGTTGGCCGGCACGGGAAACAACCAGTACTACGACCGGGCCGGTGCCTATTTGAGTCTCGACGGCGGTGCCTCATGGCGTCAAACTCTGAGCGGGGATGACATCACTTCCGTTGAGTTCGCCGTCTCGGATCCTCGAATTGCCTACGCGGCCAGCATCAACGCTGTTTATATGAGTGAAGATGGCGGGAAGAGCTGGAAGCAGATGTCCACGGGTGATCGCGGCTGGGGGCCTCCCGGTGTACGGGCCGGCTTCCCGATCGATCTGCAGGTGGATCCGCGGGACCCCAAGCGGATCTTCGCCAACAACTACGGGGGAGGGAACTTCCTCAGCACCGACGGCGGCAGGAGTTGGATCGCGGCCAGCCGGGGATACACAGGCGCTCAGGCCCGGGACATTGCGGTGGATCCGGATAACCCCTCGACGGTGTTTGTCGCCGTCCGCAGCGGGATCTTCACCAGTCGGGATGGGGGCGCAAGCTGGCAGGGACTGGCCTATAAACCGGTGAACCTCCTGGAGTGGAATGCGGTGGCTGTAGATCCGGAGGATTCCCGGCATATCCTGGCTGCCAGCAACCACGAACAGATCTTAGCGGAAAGCCGGGATGCCGGACGCAGCTGGAGCATTGTACATCAGACCCGAAGACCCGGAATCAGCTGGCGGGTGATCGCTTTCTCTCCCTCGGATCCTGAAATCGCCTATGCCGGACTCTCGGCCTACTTCTCTGCTGGCAGCTTCGACAGCAGCCTGGAGGCGGGAGGCATCCAGATGTCGACAGACGGAGGTTCCCACTGGCAGGATGCCAATGACGGCACGTCTGGAAAAACGAACGTCAGCAGCCTGGTGGTAGATCAGGACAACCCGAAAATTGTCTATGCGGGTACAGTCGACCGAGGAGTGCTGAAAAGCACGGATGCGGGTCGGCAGTGGGCGATGAAAAACAGGGGCATGCCTTCCCAGCCGCGGATTTTGTCCCTGGTCCAGAAACCGGGACAGCCGGCGATCCTTCTGGCCGGTATCGATCGGGGGGGGGTATATCGGAGTCTGGACGGTGGTGATACCTGGCATGCCTCGGCGGCGGGGATGAATCCCGAAGCCAGTGTGACGGACTTGGTGTTCGATTCGGAGAATCCGGATGTCCTCTATGCAGCGGATATATCCAGTGGAGTGTACCTCTCCGAAGACGGGGGAGAGAGCTGGGAGCCTATCAACAGCGGTTTGCGGACTCGCGCGGTCAACGCCCTGGCGCTCTCCGCAGACGGCAGCAAGCTCTATGCGGCTACCGAGGGAGAAGGTGTGTTTCGTTTGGATATTCGCTGAAATGGTGCATCGTTTCCGCTCTGTAGTTTGCCTCCCCATTGTCTCGATTACTCTGAGTGTGCTTTTCATGATTGGCTGCGTGGCACAAGATCAGGTTGGGCGCCAAACCCATATCACTTCGATGACCTGCAGCCTGAGCGGGTTGGTCGTGGATGAGCATGGCCCGTTTTCCGGTGCGGTGGTTCGGATTCAAGCAACCGCTACGGCTGCGATCAGCGATGCTAAGGGCCGTTTTCTGTTCGATGATCTGTCCTGTGCCGAGCCGCTGAGGCTGACCGCCTGGGCGCCGGGTTACTACATTGGTGGCGGTACCCCCTTTACTCCCGGGGGAGCGGAGGTGGAGATCCTCCTCCTCCCCCACACAAAAGGGGACAATCCGGCCTACCGATGGCTTCCTTCCACGTACTTTCCCGGCCAGGGAGAGGACCAGGGTTGCGCCGAGTGTCACAGTTCTGAAAACAGCGGGCAGCCGGAGCTCGAAGGCCTGCTTCCCGTAGACGAATGGCGCCGGGATGCTCACGGTCAATCTGCCCGCAATCCCCGCTTCTTGAGCATGTACTTCGGCAGCGATTTCGAGGGACGGAGCAGCCCATCGACCCGATTCGCGCAAAATCGCGACTACGGTCCGACTCCACTACCACCGGATCCCGCTCAACCCTACTACGGTCCGGGATACAAACTCGATTTTCCAGACAGTGATGGTAACTGCGGCAGCTGCCACATCCCTATTGCGGCAATGGAGAATCCTTACGGAGTCGATCCGGTCACGATCACGGCAACGGCGGAGGAAGGGATCTCCTGCGACTTCTGTCACAAGATCTGGGATGTCAGGCTGGAGGATAACGGACAGCCCGCGACCAACCGGCCCGGGATCCTCTCCCTGGAGTTTCGACGGCCCGAACAGGGGCACCAGCTATTTATGGGACCTTTCGACGATGTGGCTCCCGGAGAAGACACCTATCTTCCTCTTCAAAGGCAGGGCCAGTTCTGTGCCGCCTGTCACTTCGGTGTATTTTGGGATACCCTGATATACAACTCGTACGGAGAATGGCTGGACAGTCCCTACAGTGATCCCGTAAAAGGGAAAACCTGTCAGGATTGCCACATGCCCAAGCGGGGCGCGGAATATTTCGTTCGACCTGACAAAGGGGGCTTGAGGCGTGATCCGTCCCGGATCTCCAGTCATCTGATGCCGGGCAGCCTCGATGAGGAGCTCCTGCAAAATGCCCTGACCATGGAGGTGCACGCAGAACGTGGGCAACACAAGGTCAGCGTCGAGGTCGAGCTGTATAATGATCAAACCGGCCATCACGTTCCCACCGATTCACCGCTTCGTCACCTGATCCTGTTGGTTCGGCTGACAGATAAAACGAACAAGCCATTGTTCCGACTCGAAGGACCTGTGCTCCCGGAGTGGACCGGAGAGTACGCCGGTCTGTCAGGAAAGGTCTACGCCAAGGTGTTGGAGGAGCTTTGGACGGAAATCTCTCCCAGCGGTGCTTACTGGAATCAGACCCGCATCCTGTACGACAACCGCCTGCCCGCTTTGGGAGGGGATCGCAGCCGCTACGTGTTTGCAGCCGCAACAGCCGCGGAGCTCGATCTGGAGGTGCTCCTTCTCTACCGCCGAGCCTTCAAGGAGCTGACGGAACAGAAGGGCTGGCAAACGGGAGATATCGTGATGGAACAGTACGAGGTGCATCTTCCAGCAAGGAAAGATTAACGAGCCGTGCACTATACCCGATCAGATCGACAATCCACAAACCGGCTGTTATAGTGATGTCATGGGAGTGAGGATTATCGGTATCTCCGGCGGGTCGGGTTCCGGAAAGACCACGATCGTTCAGCGCATCGCGGAGATCATCCCAGACTTCATCTGTCTGGCCCAGGACAGCTACTATAAATCCGCCGAGTTCGTGGACAATGAAAATATCACAGCCTTCAATTTCGATCATCCTTCGGCCTTTGACACCGACCTGATGGTTGAGCAGCTCCAGGCACTGAAGCGCGATATTACCGAGCGGGGCCGCACCGTCGAATCCGTGATCACGCAATACCTCGACGTGGTGCGTCCAGGGCACTTGGATTTCATCGAACCCACCAAAACGTACGCCGATCTAATCCTCCCCGAGGGTGGCAACAGCGAAAAAGCTCTCCAGGTACTGACCTCGTTCATGCAGGCGATCCGGTAACCGGCATGATGAGTCTAGAGCAAGCAGTGAAAAGATTGAAAGCCGCGGCCAGACCCGATCAGCTCGAGGGAATGGCCAGGTTCGGCCTGGTGAAGGAGAACCGGTTGGGTGTATCGATACCCGTTCTACGCTCCCTGGCCAGGGAGATCGGAAATGATCATCAACTGGCGCTCGACCTTTGGGAGACAGGTATCCAGGATGCGCGCATCCTGGCGGCTCTCGTGGACAAACCGGAAGAGGCAACGGAAGAGCAGATGGACAACTGGGTGCAGGGGATCAACTCTTGGGATGTCTGCGATCAGGTCTGTATGAACCTCTTCGACAAGACTCGGTTTGCACGGGAGAAGATCGCCGAATGGTCAGAACGGGAGGAGGAATTTGTGAAACGAGCCGCCTATTCTCTGATTGCCTGTCTGGCCTGGCACGACAAACAAGCCCCTGATTCCCTGTTTCTCGAGTTCCTTCCGATCATCACAAACGGAGCAACTGACGAGCGGAACTTCGTAAAGAAAGGGGTGAGCTGGGCTCTGCGGCATATCGGAAAGAGAAATCTGAATCTCAACCGGGCGGCATTGAAGACGGCCAAAGAGATACAGAGACTGGACTCCAGGGCTGCACGCTGGATCGCCTCTAATGTCATCCGAGAATTGGAGGGCGAGGCGGTCCAGAGGAAGCTGAGGAAGTAAAAAATTTCCCATCTCCTTCTGTAATCTATATATTCCTTACTATAACACTCAAAATTAAGGGAGGTATGGAATGCCGGAAGTGACAAATTACAAGCAGGGGACTCCATCCTGGCTCGACCTGGCCACGACGGATATGAGTGCGGCGGAGAAGTTTTACGGCAAGCTCTTCGGTTGGCAATGCAAACGGGAGCCCGCCGGGGACGGGCAGTTCTACTCGATGCAGTACCTGAAAGGAAAATCAGTTGCGGGGATCTTCAAGCAGAGCATTGAGCAGGCGGAACAGGGCGTACCCCCGAACTGGACTACCTATATCACTGTGGAAGATGTAGACTCAACAGCGGCCAAAGCTAAAAATCTTGACGGCGCTGTGATCGCCGAGCCGTTCGATGTATTCGACAATGGAAGGATGGCTGTGCTCCAGGATCCGGAGGGAGCATCTTTCAGTCTCTGGCAACCAAACAAGCATATCGGGGCGGAGCTGGTGAATGAGCCCGGAACCGTGATATGGAACGAGCTTGTTGCCGACGATCCTGAAAAGCTGTCCCCGTTCTACGCATCCCTTCTGGACATCGAAATGAAGGACATGGAGGGGATGCCGGAGTACAAGCTGTTTACCGTAGAAGGAAACAGCGTTGCCGGAATCTTCAAGAAGACCGAACAGCTGCAAGGGTTGCCCTCTCACTGGTCGATTTACTTCGCAGTAGAGGACTGTGACGCAACCGTGGATAAAACCAAATCTTTGGGCGGTGAAAGTGTAAAGCCTGCGGCGGACACACCGATGGGACGGTTCGCGGTGTTAAAAGACCCTCAAGGGGCGGTATTCCAGGTAATCAGCTACTCCGCAGGGTAGCAGTCCTGGTCAACGGATCATTCAGAGGACAACCGGGGGGCGGCGGCGGTCGGCGGAAACTCCGGCATAAAATTATAGCTTGGTTCTCTTCGTTGTTGCATCTGGACGGTCAGGATTCGTTTGATCCCGGCTAGATACCCGTGCAATGGTTTCGGGGTATCGAAGGTCAGGGCTTCGTGCAGCTTGGGTAGATTGAAGAAGGGCACTGCCGCATACATGTGGTGTTCTACGTGGTAGTTCATCCGCCAGTAAAGATATGCCGTCAGGGGACCGAACTTCACCGTGTGGCAGGAAACGCGCCAGTCCGGAACGTTGGGATTTAAGCCCAGGTGCTGTTGCATCCCGCAACCGCGGCTGAGGAAGGTGGCGAAGAAACTGCCAAAGGTCACCACGAAGATCAGAATCCAGAGCTGGAAATAGATAAACACTCCGAGCAGAATCAAATGACCGATGACGACGATACGAGCCCAATTGCACATCTGTTTTCTGCGCTTGTCTTCGGGAAGGAACAGGGGATCCCAGAAAAAGAAGTCAACCTCGGCATTGCCGAAGAAATGGGCAATATTGGTAAAAATGAACATCTTGAACTTCCGGAAATCAAAGAAAAACCAGCTGAGATAGTCCAAGAGGGTGAAGGAGATAGGAGTCAGTATGACTTCCTTGTCCAGCCCTCTGTGCACCGTGAACTGATGGTGGAGCATATGGCTGACCCTGAAATGCAGATAGTTGTTCCAGGTCAGAAAGCTGAACAGGCGGTAAAAGAACTCGTTCAACCATTTGGTTTTAAACGGAGTGCCGTGGCTGAGCTCGTGAACAGCCGCCTCCATCCCCACAAAGCCGTGGAAGACCGAGTGGAGATAGGCGACAGCGATCATCGGAATCCATAAACCGCGGACGAAAAAGTAGCAGGCGAAGTAGGTGGTAACCAGATAGATCAATAAAAAGCTGCCGGCCTGCAACAACCCCCGAGAATCATTTCTCCTGGTAAGTTGTTTCAACAGATCCTTGTCGATCGGAGTCCTGTACCAGTTGATTTTCCGGTCCATGTGTAACTCTCTCCTTGAGCGGTGCTCTGGCCTACGATAGAGAAGGTTTGTATTTTGGTCAACATTGAATCACTTCACCGTACGTGATGTGCGGTCCTGCGGTCCCGGCACGTTTGACAATTTTCGGCAACGGAGAAATAATAGGAATACCCTCAAATGGCACGCAAAGCAGCGACAGGCTTTTTAATCTGCTTCTTTCTATCCCATCTGGCCTGCACATCTCTACCCCGAAGCAACCCGGCTGGTGATACGACCGAGGCCCAGGGTGAGGGTAGCCTTCAATTCCCGGGCCTGCGTTGCTGTGATGTGTCCGGCCTTCGCTTCTATTTCACCGGCGATGTGTTTCTACAGCGGGCGGAGGAGCTGATCCGGGACGCCCGGGACTATATCCTCATCAATGTATTCGTGATCATCGACGACCAGAAGGGGAAGCACATCATCGAGCTCCTCAAACAAAAAACGGAAGAAAATGTACGGGTATACGTTATCACCGACTCAAGCTCCGGTTTCCTATCCGGTTTTGTCGAGGGCAGGACAGCGGTCCCCTATCTGGTGGAAAGGGGAATCCCGGTAACGGAGTACAATCCCATCCGAGCGAACCGAACCGGCCGGTTGCCGGTGTTCGAATACCGGGACCATCAGAAGTTTTGGTTGATCGACGGGGAAACGATCGTTCTGGGTGGGCAGAATATCTGGGCGCCTTCTTTGAACTCTCCGGAAGAGCTTGGAACAACCGATTCCATGGTGGAGTTTCGATCAAGCCTGGCTGCAAGGGAGCTGCTCTCCGGATTTGTCAGGGAATGGAACTCCTATTCCATGGAAAAGATCAAAGAAGAGGACTTCGAAGTAAAGCCAGATTCCAACGGTACAAACTGTTTATGGCTCGTGCATCAAGACAGCTTTACAAATCCTCTAATCGGAGAGATGTTCGATCGATTGATGGATACCGCAGAGGAAGAGATCTGGCTGATTCAATCCTACACCTTGCCGGATCGTTCGGTCATTAAAAAGATCCGGCGATTGACCGCTGCAGGAGTGAAGGTGAACATCCTGTTCTCATCCGCCTATCACAGCCTTGATAAATTCTACTATGCTACGGGCTATCGAATGCTCGATCTGATCAGAGCAGGGGCCATTCTCTGGGAGTATGGAAATCCCAAATCCCACCTGCACTACAAGGCGGTCATCGTGGATGACCGCTGGTTCACCATCGGTTCGGCAAATCTCAATTTCCGTTCCTGCCATCTCTCCAAAGAGGTCAACATCCTCTTTGAGGGGAGCGACCTGGGGGCCCCGATGCTGGAAAATCTGGAGGAGCTGAAAGCCGGGTCCTACAGGGTCAGTGAACAGACGGCCTCCGAGCGCAGAGGCCTTCGATTCCTCGTTTTCTACCTGTTCTTGTTTTTCGGAGGATAAGGATGCGGCGGATCCCGGTCACACTGCTGTTGCTCCTCTCCCTCTTTTTTCCTGCGAATGAAACCTCTGCTTTAGGAGCGGATAAGCCCTGGTTCGGCGGACTGTACACCGGATTCTGCGGCTTCTCGGAGCAGACGGGGCTGCCGGAGGCGGAATACCTGGCCGCCGGGTTGTTTGCCGAGCCCCTGAGTATTCCTGTGCTTAATCCCGCCCTTCTCTGCGGTGTCCTGCTGCCCCTGTCTCCGGCTGATACCGGCGGGATGCGTGTTCAGGTTGCAGGGGAGCTGACCATTGTCGACCTTCCGGTCTCTTTGCTGAAAAAACGGTTCTATATCACCAGCTGCTGGAGTCCGGGGGTGGGAGCGCACTACCTGTTTACCTTCGATCGCCGTACCTCCGCGTTTTCTGTGTTGATCGCTCCTTTGCGTTTTCGGGTGGGAGACGGGGTGTTTACCTTCGGCTCGATCGAGCTGTTTCTCTTTCGTGGAGCGGAATCGCAGGGATGGGGTTTCACGCTCTTCAAAGCCGCTCTATTTCTTTTCTGAGGAGACCGTTTCGGATGTATGGAAAGGATCGAATAAAAAGCCGGGCGATCGTTCTTCTCTGGGGAATCATCCTTGTTTTGCCGGTCTGGAATGCCGAAGCTTCCGGGTTTGGTTTGACCTTCTCCACCAATACCTTTTCAGGATCGGTCCAGTCTGGAGATTCGGCGGTGCCCCCTGGGATGTACTGTCGAGGGGGACTATCCTGGCTTCCCGGGAAGCACCTGGAAATCGAACTCTACCATATCCCGCAGATTACTCCCCGCTTGTACTCCCAGGTGTATTTCGGGTGCTCCGCGGGCTGGTGGATCCTGGAGAGAAAAGAAAATTCCTACTTAAACGCGATCGTGGAAGCGGGTTTTCTCTACGGACTCGATCGGAGGAAACTCCTCAACCTCAAGATAACCCCCATCGTGTTCGGCTGCCCAGCCTTTCGCTACGCCGAAAAGTTCTGCACGTTGGGGCTGCTTTTCGACCTGGAAGGGAAGCGCCTGTTGTGGCAGCTTCAACTTCTGGCGGTCACCCTGTACTTGTAAAAAAAAGCCGGCTGTATGACCGGCTTTAAGAGACTCTGACAGAAGAGGCAGAAACCTGTTTCTCTTACCCAGAGACCGAAGTTATTGGATCCGCTGATCCAACCATATTAAGTATAATCCATTTCCGGTTGATTATCAACATTGTAGCCGAAGTGTTTCTCCGCCTCGCCTCCGAAGCCCTTGCGCTCTGGCCGGCAACATTGGCCAATCTCTGATGGATGGATAGAATACAGGCATGATTACAGCAATGGAGAAACCCACCCTCCTCCTCGATCGACGGAGGATGCGGCGCAACATCGAACGGATGGCTGACAAGGCCGGTTCAAAGGAAGAGATCAAACAAAGATACCATTCCAGTGTGCAGGCGATGCAGCGGATCAACGAAGCGCTGGAGGCTGCCGGGCTGTCAAAGGCGCGGATTTCCGTCGGCGATACTCCCGGTTGCAGCCTGGTCGACGACCTGATCGGGGTAGACGAGATCCGGCCGGGTAACTTTGTGTTCTACGATGCCATGCAGTGGAGGCTCGGCTCCTGTGCCGAAGAAGACATCGCCGTGGCCGTGGCCTGCCCAGTGGTGTCGCGACATCCGGATCGCAACGAGCTGGTCGTCTACGGCGGAGCGGTTCATCTGTCCTTGAGTCACCTCCAGGACGGCTATGGAGCTCCGGTCTACGGTTTTCTGGCCTCTGTGAGAAGGATGACGGCTGGGGACCGATCGTGAAGGGTGCCTTTGTCGCCTCACTGAGTCAGGAGCATGGAGTCATCCGGGGCGAACCTGGGTTCGTCGAACGCATCTCGGTGGGTGATGTTGTCTATATTCTTCCCATACACAGCTGCCTGACTGTGAATCTGCTGCGAGAGTACCGCAGCCTGGAGGGGGAAACGATTTCCTGCTACCCATTGCAGGCGGGGCCGGTATGAGAGGAAAGCTTGAGATGACAAAAGTGGGTAGAAGCTGATCAGCCCAGCTGTTTCTGGGCAGTGTCGATAAAGGTCAGCATATTTTCAAGAGGAACGTCCCCCTCAACATCGTGGGCAGGGGAGAGGATGTAGTTTCCCTCGCGCCCGGCTTGGAGGAGCATTTCGGTTTCCTGACGTACGCTTTGCGGCGTTCCATAGGGCAGGGTTTTCTGGGTCGATAGTCCGCCATGAAAGCTCAAAGCGCCCCTGTACTGTCCCATCAGTACCCAGACATTCATCACTTCGGGCTGGAAAGGATTGAAGCAGTCCAGACCAATTCCGATCAGATCGTCAAACAACTCATCCACATCTCCGCAGGAGTGGATCATCACGTATTTGCCTTCCTTTTTCGCCGTGCTGTACATACGTTTCAAAACCGGATAGATGAACTCGTGCCATAAAGCCGGTCCCATCTGCAGCCCCCGTTGCTGCCCCCAGTCATCTCCCAGGTAGACCGCATCGATATCGTAGCCCATGGCTTTGACCATCTGGGCGATATTATAGTCGGCGATGGTGTTCAGCAATTCTCGAACGAACTTTGGATGGTCGTAGAAATCCATCATCATGTTCTCAAACCCCCGCAGGGTCCAGGCCCGTTCCCACAGTGAAAATCCGATCTCAAATACCCGAAAGCAATCTCCGTAGTGTTCGATTTTTGTCGGAATATCTTCAAAGAAGCGCTGATCCAGCGGATCTGGGAAGCTGTAGCCGCTCAACGCCGGTTTTGAAAGCAGGCATCCATCCACGTTGCCGATATCCTTGTCGATGCTGCGATCCCAGATCACGCCGAACACGTCCTGAAAACGGTCCGGAGCGATCTCTTGGAAGAAGCCGATGTCGCTGCCAAGGCGCAGCAGATGATTGTTCAGAACCAGCTCCAGATCAGCCTCCACTCCATAATGGGCGAACAGTTTTTCTTTGGCCTCTTTAGTAAATCCGAATGACCAGGGCACGTAGGGCGGTTGTTGATGATTCAAAACGGTTCTGACGACTTCCCGTTTAGTCATAGGTCTCCTTTACCGTTTGTAAAACTCGTTGATAAGGCCTGCGATGTGGTTCAGAGTTGCAGCCGCATCGGCGTCCCCAATGAGAATCTCCCGGGCAGCCCGAGCGCAGAGAACGATGGAGAGCATGAACGAGGGATGGTGGGTCGCCGGAATAGCGAAGGCGGTTTCCATTTGCTGTTTCAGTACCTGGCCGAAAGCATCGTTGTACACCGGATTGGTCTGCAATTCGTCCAGCCTGACCGGAAGCATGCCTGTTTCCAGATAGTAGCGCTGGCATGCCTCTTTGTTCTGGGTTAGATACATGATCAGCTCCACAGCCAGCCTCTTATTCGCGCATTGACGAAAAACCGACAGGGTATGATTCCAGAGAACAGAAGATGAAACGTCATTCGGCGTTTTGGGTAACGTTCTGAAGCCGATGTTGTCGATATCCTGATGGTATTCTCTGTTCAGAGTAGGCACAATATGCCGCAGCCAGGGCCCCTCCATGTAGAAGGCGATACGGTTTTGAGCGAAGAGCCTGCGATTCTCGATATGCCCCCTGGAGATATTGATATGACCCTTTTTGATGAACGATTTGAGCCAGTTAAAGGCTTTGATGTTTTCCTCGGAATTGAAAATCATCTCCCCTTGAGGATTGATTACACCCCCGTGAAAGGAATGCAGGTAGTTGTAAAGAGTGTAGAGAAAGAACTGTTCATCATCTAACACCGGGAGTGCATAAGGTACGATCTCTCCATGGGAACCCTCATGGATTTTGGCAAACAGTTCCACCAGTTCGTCATAATAGTCCACGCTGCAGTTTTCTGACCCGGTGTATTCGGCCAGAATACGTTTATTGTAGTAAAGGATATTGGGGGCGTTGATCCAATTGAATCCATATACGTGGCCCTGATAAGAGACTGCATCAAGGGTCTGGGGAAAGATGTTGTTGGTGATTTCTGATCCGCAAACTTCATCCAGAGGGTGCAGAGCGCCTTGATGGGCAAAGATGGGGATCCACAAATAGATCAAGGCGGCGATGTCCGGGGCTTTGCCGCCGGTGGCCATCCGCATCAGCTGATGCTCTGTCTGCAGATAGGGAATGCCCAGATTCTCAACTTCCACACCTGGTACTTCTTGCTGATACTCCTCTATCAGAGCGTTGATGCTGCCGGCTGAATACTCCTCCAGTGTGAGCCAGTTCGTGAATACCAATGGATTGGTTTTGGGCTGAATGTAAGTGCCCTTTCCCGGTATTCGTTCCAAATACCCCTCGTTGACCAGGTCCAGCACCGCGGTCCGCACCGTAGCCCGGCTGATGCCAAACTGTTTGCTGATTTCTACTTCCGGAGGGATGCGGTCGGTACCAGCGGGGCGTTTCTCGATATAATCCAGCAGGTAATTTTTGACCTGTTTGTAGAGGGGGACTCTGGAATCTTTATCGATTGGATCGGTCATTATAGATCGCAGTAATTGGTGTTCCTGATGGTATCGACCATGGCCCAAAAATTCTCAAACGGAGTATCCAGCTGTACGTGATGGGTCGGTCCGATAATCAAACCGCCGTTGCTGCCCACTGTTTTGAGCCGTGTAACCACCTCCTGACGCACCTCCTCCGGAGAGCCGAAAGGCAGTGTGTTTTGTTCATCGATGGTCCCCCAGAAGCACAGATGCTCCCCGAACTGTTTTTTAATCATCGCCGGATCCATACAGGCCGGTTGGATGGGATTGAGAATATCCAGGCCGATCTCTATCAGATCGGGGATGATGGGGATAATATTGCCGTCTGAATGGTAGGCGACCTTAAGCTCGGGGTTGATTTGTTTGAGCTCGGAAATAAAGCGGACCATTCGGGGTTTGAAATAGGTACGCCACATTTGCGGGGAGATGACCATGGCCTGCTGCCCCCCCATATCATCGCCGATCCAGATCATGTCCACGCCCATTTCAGTCAATTTCTTGGCGGCCGTGCGGTGGTAGTGGTCAGGGATATCGAGGATACGGTTGGTCAGCTCCGGGTTCAGGACAAAATCCATCATCATCCTGTCCATACCCCGGAGTGCCCAGGCGGTTTCGAAAATGGTGGTTACCGTGACTCCAACGATCCAATACTCCTCTTTGTACAGATCGAGCACTGCCTGAGCTTCTGTGTACAGTTCCGGACGTTGTGGATCCGGTGGTCGGTAGCTGTCAATCGCACTGTCTTCTGCCAGAGGATGATGGGATATTTCCGTATAACGACCGATCCCAAAGGGGGTTTCGTACTCCTGAGAACGCCAGCCGATGCCCCACTCATCTGTGTATTCCTCTTTATCCTGATAGTAGGAGTTGGCCCAGCCGACGGAAGTGAGCAGCATATCTTCATCGATGCCGCGTTCCAGAGCATAAACATTGCCGCCTCCGTGGGGGTTGTGGGCTTTGATACCCTTGATATCCAGGTCCCGTTCCAGCCGTTCAGCAAATTCGGGTGTAAAACTGATCTGCATAGGACAGCGGTCCGGTATTTCGTGATTTAGAGTGATTTGAACACGTTCGCGATGATTCATGCCTACTTTCCGCGGGTGAGAAATTTTAAAAAAAACTTGACAAAATGCTGCTACCTTCTATAATGATGTATATTAATGTACGTACATTAATATACATTTAGGGTGCTGTCAAGAGTTTTTCATCAGCACCCGCCGGCTAAGGAAGGAAGAAGGCATGATTTTCAGCGGTTTTTATGCCATTTTTCTTGATTTCTATTTGCGCTCTTCGTTCCACAAGAACTAAACTATTACAAGATACTTATTATAAAGAGAGTGTCGCATGCCGGATAACAAGAACTATAAACATGTCTTCAGGATGATCGACGTACGCAAATCCTTTGGCAAGGTCGAGGCTTTGAAAGGGATCAATTTCGATGTGGGGGCTAACGAGGTAATCGGTCTTATCGGTGACAACGGAGCCGGCAAATCCACCATGGTCAAGATCATGACCGGCGTCTTTCCGCCCACCAGCGGAGAGCTCTATATCCGGGATAAAAAGGTCTCCCACCAGCACTACAACGTACGAAAAGCCCACCGTTTCGGTATCGAGACGGTGTTCCAGGAACGATCGTTGGGAGAGAAACAGCCTCTCTGGCGGAATTTCTTTATAGGTCGTCAAATCACCCACCCCCTCGGTTTTATCAATATCCCTAAGGAGAAGGAACTGGCCCAACATATCATGTTGGATTTGATCGGATTTCGAGGTGCAGGCATTACCGTAGATTCACAGGTCAGTAAGCTGTCCGGCGGCGAACGGCAGGGCATCGCCATTGGGCGGGCCATGTATTTCGATGCCGATCTGATCATCCTCGATGAGCCCACAGCAGCCCTGTCCCTCAAAGAAGTTCAGAAAGTGCTCAACTTTACCCAGAAAATTAAGGAATCGGGACGGGCCTGTGTCTACATTTCCCATACAATTCCCCATGTGTACAAGGTGGCCGATCGATTTGTCATTATCGATCGGGGAGAAATTGTGGCCAATTTTCAAAAAAGTGACATTTCCCTGCACGAGCTGGACGAGTTTATGCTCAAGTACTCCACGGAAAAGGCGGTGAGCTGAAGATGGCCAAAACCGACATCAAAGGTGAAAGCAGAGGTTTGGTCCGCATCGAAGCCCTACCCATTATTCTGGTATATATCGTCATCGTGGTGGTCTTCATGATTACGGCACCGGAAACCTTCCTCAGATACCGGATCTATCAGTCCTTTATGTCCACCGTACCGATCCCGCTGATTCTGGGTTTGGGATTGACTCTGGTCGTGGCCGCCGGTGAAATAGATCTCTCCTTTCCCTCGATCATTGCCTTCTCCGGATTCATTTTTGCCGCCCTCTACAAAAACACCGGGCAAACGCTGATGCCCTTTATTGTGGCTCTGATCAGCGGAGCTGCAGTGGGATTTGTCAATGGTGTCCTGGTAGCGATCGTGGGAATCCCCTCGATTATTGCCACTCTGGGCGGGCAATTTTTGTGGGGTGGTCTGACCGTTATTCTTTCCGGCGGACTGGCCTGGAATATTCGGGATATACGGAATGAGTTCATCCACAGGTTATTTGTTGGTCGTATTGGCGGTGTTTTACCGGCCCAAGTGCTCTGGGCGCTACTGGTGGCTGTCGTTCTCTGGTTCATTCTCAACCGGCACAAGTTCGGTGAGCATGTGCTGTTTATCGGTGACAACAGTGAAGTCGCCCGGGTCATGGGGGTTAACGTACCCGGCACCAAAATCATCCTCTTTACCATCATGGGTACGTTGGCGGCCTTGTCGGCGGTTATCCTGACCTTGGAGATGGCAACATTCTGGACCACCCAGGGATCAGGTATGCTGCTCATTACCATGGCGGCCGTATTCATCGGAGGCACCTCGATTTTTGGTGGTGAAGGCACGATCATTGGGACCTTTTTCGGTTCCTTTATCGTCGGATCTCTGGAAGCCGGTATTGTGGCCACGGGTCTGGGCGGCTTTTGGACCCGATTCGTTGTTGGTCTGGTGCTGATTCTGGCTGTCGCGCTGCACAGTGCTCTGGGCCGGGGAACGGGTCTGAGCGCCGTTTCATTCTTGAGCTTCGCCTTTAGAAAACAAAAAGGTGGTGACTCCTCGTAAGAGGATTGACTATAATAAAACCTTATCACAAGGAGGAAAGAGATGAAGAAACATCTGAAAATCGGACTGGTCTTTCTGGCGGTTCTGTTCCTGATGGCGGGAATGATGGGCTGCAAAAAGGCTGAAGTGGCCGCGGCGCCCGAAGCTCCCAAAGAGGAGAAACTGGGCGACGGAATGACCATTTACTTCCAGTGCGGGGGTCCTCCCGGAGGCCCGGCCACCATCGCCCGTACAAACGGAGCAAAGGATGCGGCCAAGGCATTCGGCGTCAAGCTGATCGAGCAGTATTCAGGGTGGCAGCCTGAGAAGATGATCGCCCAGTTCAAGGAAGCCCTGGCGGCCACTCCGGACGGCATCGAGATCATGGGCCATCCCGGCTCCGACGCCTTCGCGCCCCTGGTCAAGGAAGCCCGGGACAAGGGCATTATCGTAACCAGCGGCAATGCTCCCCTGACGGCCCTTTACGACACCTACGTGGCGGACGGGTTCGGTTACGCCGGGGTCGATCTGTACATGGGCGGATACATCACCGGCCAGAACATGGTCAAGCTCGGCCTGAAAGCGGGCGACAGGGCGCTGGTGTACGGCTTGATGGCGGAAGCCGAACGGGGCCTGAGCACCCGCGGGATGTTCGATGCTCTGAAGGAGGCGGGCCTGGAAGTCGATTATCTGGAGATCTCCCAGGAGGTCAACGCTGACTTCTCTCTGGCTGTCCCGATTCTTACCGCCTATCTGAGCAAGAACCCGGACGTCAAGGCGATCGGCACGCAACACGGAAACATCACCTCCATATTCGAGAAGATACTGACCGAAGCCGGCAAGAAGCCGGGCGAGGTGATCACCGGTGGTATCGACCTGACCCCATCCACCATCGACGGGTTGAAGAGCGGCTACGTAGCCTGTACCCTGGACCAGCAGCTATACCTGCAGGGCTTCCTGCCGGTGATGCAGATCGTACTGACCAAGAAGTATGGGTTTGCCGGACTGTACATCAACACCGGTGCCGGTGTTGTCACTCCGGACACCATCGAAGCTTTGGTGCCGCTGATCGAAGCCGGTATCCGCTAGGATTTCGGAGTATCACGATGTTGAAAAGGGGCCATCCCGATTTCGGGACAGCCCCTTTTTTCTTTTGTTTCACAAGGAATTTGAAATATGAACAACGAGAAAGCAACTTTTGCAGTTTTCTTTGGCAACCGTGGTTTTTTTCCGGCTTCCCTGCAGGCCGGAGCCCGTGACGACATGAGCCGGGTTTTAAAGCAGCTCGGGCATGATACCTTGCTGCTGGATGCGGAAGCGACGCGGTACGGTGCGGTGGAGACGCCTCAGGAGGGACAGTTGTTTGCCAATTTCCTACAGGAACATAGAGGGAAATATGACGGCGTTATTCTCTGCCTGCCCAATTTCGGAGATGAAACCGGGGCTGTGGCTGCTCTCAAGGATGCCGGAGTTCCCATATTGATCCAGGCCTATCCGGATGAGTTGGACAAAATGTCTCCTGAATTACGTCGGGATGCCTTTTGCGGCAAGTTCTCCATCATGGATGTGTTCTGCCAGTATGGACTCAACTTTACGGCTCTAAAGCCCCATACAGTGCACCCGGATCATCCGGTATTTGCAGCCCAGGTGGACTACTTTAATCGGATGTGCCGGGTGGTTTCGGGCTTGAAGAACCTGGTAGTGGGAGCCATCGGTGCCCGAACAACAGCCTTTAAAACCGTTCGTATCGATGAGTTGGCGCTTCAGCGGCACGGTATTACCGTGGAAACTTTCGATCTGTCTGATCTGTTTGACCGTATCAGGAGGTTGTCCGATAATGATGAGACCGTAAAAGCCAAAGCAGAGCGGCTGAAGGGCTATACCCGCTGGGACGGTGTACCGGAGGAATCATTTCAAACTCTTGTGAAGATGGGAGCGGCCATCGACCAGCTCGTTGAAGAGAACCATCTCGATGCAGTGGCTATCCGCTGTTGGATTGAGATGCAGGAACAGCTCGGTGTGTCGCCCTGCGTATGCTTGAGCGACATGAACGACCGGGGTCTCCCGGCTGCCTGCGAACTGGATATCGGCAATGCCGTTGCTATGACTGCACTGTCCAGGGCCTCAGGGGATGCAGCTGCCTGTCTGGATTGGAACAACAACTATGAGAATCAAGAAGACAAATGTATTCTTTTTCACTGCGGTCCGGTACCTCAGTGCATGATGTCAGAAAAGGGACAGGTGACGGATCACGAGATCCTGAAAAAGGCTGTTGGTCCCGGCCGAGCCTACGGGTGTAACGTGGGACGTATTGCCTCCACGCCTATGACTTTCGGCAGCCTGCTTACCCAGGACGGGCAGATGAAGTTTTATTTGGGGCAGGGGCAGTTCACGGAAGATCCCATCCCGAAAGAGTTTTTCGGCTGTGCCGGTGTAGCCAGGATTGACAGTCTTCAGGATGCTCTACAGACCATCGGTTATGAGGGATTCAGGCATCATGTCAGTGTTACCCCAGGACACGTGTTGGATCCGATGCGGGAAGCGTTTGAAAAGTACCTGGATTATCAGGTGATTTGTGTTTGACAGTTAGAGGATCTGTGTGAGGGGTATTGGAATGGCCGAGCTCATTCCTACACCCATACTATTAGTTAAGGCGCTACTCTGCGTAGCGGTGCCGCATTGAGGCTCCTGCCCGCGCTCACGGTGTTGATCGCCGGAGCTTCGGCAGGCATCGCTCCTTTCACTCCTACGCCTTTGATCTGGGCTGGCAGCATCAGGCCTTCTACACACTGCTTCATGCAGGAAATCCCCGGATCACCCTCTGGGTCACCCTCAATCATCTGGGCAACCATTTCCAGCCTCTCTACTACCTGCTGGCGCCGATCTACGCTCTGCACCAGGATGCCACCACCCTGCTCGTTGTCCAGACGATCCTGCTGGCCGTCGCCGCAAGCATCCGCTCCATAACCTACGCAGACAAACCCACTATCATCCCCTACTACAGTGATCCTGCGGAAGAGGTGAATGCCCCCAGGTATTCCCAGTCGGATCTGTTCCAGGCCTTCCTGAACAGCCATTCCCGGGACACGATCGTCCTGGCGGGAAGAGGCGATGCGGCCTGCAACCTTTCCTATCTCTGCAAGAAATTCATGATGATGAGAGGCTCGAACATCCACACTCTGCATCGAGGCGGTTCTTACCTGGCTGTGTTTCAGGATGACAAGGTTGTCCTGGAAATCATCGACAACGATCGGCCCGTGGCAGTCCCTAGTTCCGTATCTACTGTTCTGCAGCTGGCCCTCTATTCATCGGGAAGCAAGCAGGAAGGCCGGGCTTCGATCCGAATCTCCGGTCAGGAACATTCCCCAAACCAACCGGGGATGAATGCCGTTGTTCTCGACTATCTGGGACGGGTGAAGGAGCAGGCTGTGTTCAACACGGGAAGGTAGGTTCACGATGAGCCCGAAGGAACAAAAAGCAGTGACCGTATTGGTTGTAATTCCCGCCTACAACGAGGAGAGGAACATTTCCCTGCTAATGGAAAAGCTGGAGCAGGTTCTGGACGACTTCAGCTACGAGATCCTCTTTGTGGACGACGGCAGCAGCGACGGAACCCTGGAGAGGATAAAAGCACTCGGCAGGTCCAAGCCTCATCTTCACTACCTCTCCCTTTCCCGCAACTTCGGCCATCAGAATGCCCTGAAGGCGGGTCTGGACCGCGCTTCGGGGGACTGCGTGATCACCATGGACGGGGATCTTCAGCATCCTCCGGAGGTGATCCCCGGGATGCTGGAAAAATGGCGGGAGGGGTTCGAGGTGGTGTACACGATCCGTGACGACGACCGCGCCGTGCCCTTCTTCAAACGTACGACGGCCCGTCTATTCTACGGTTTGATCAATTTGATCGCCGAGGTGAGAGTCCAGGAAGGTACGGCGGATTTTCGACTTCTGGATAGATCCGTGGTCGACGTATTGAAAACCATGAATGAGAGCTCCCCCTTCTATCGGGGCATCGTTCCCTGGACCGGCTTTCGTCAAACCGGCCTGCACTTCAAACCGCTTCCCAGAAACGCCGGACGCTCCAAGTACTCCCTCGGCCGGATGCTCTCCTTCGCTCTCTGCGGCCTGGTTTCCTTCAGCATCATGCCCCTGCGCCTGGCTACGTTTCTGGGTTTTGCCATGGCCCTGACCGGTTTCATCGTCGGTCTGAAGGCGGTGATCGAGTACCTGTTTATGAGCAATACGGTTGATCGTCCATGCCGATGATCTGGGGATCTGCCGCGGCATCACCGACCGGATCATAGAAACCCACCGAGAGGGCTGTGTCCGGCGCACCAGCATCGTGGCCAACGGGGAGGCTTTCCAGTACGCCGTTGCCATGCTTCGAGAGAATCCCGACCTGGCCTGGTCGGTCCATTTGAATTTGGTCGAAGGCCGCTGCCTCGGTCCAAAGCAGGATCTGTTCCTGCTGGTCGACAAACGGGGATGGTTCAAGCAGAGCTTCCTCCGCCTCCTATTGGCTGTATCTGTTCGTGCCTTGGTGTAGAGCCAGGCTCCGCCGTCGGAGCATTGGTTCACCCGAACGCTTTCTCGGCGTCCTGTTCTCAGGCAGGATGTCGGCACGCGTGGTGCAGTATTTCCGCTCCGTGAGGGATGTGGCGGATCTGATTCGCAGTGTGGCCGCCGTCTCCGTCCCTGGGGCTGCTCTGCCTGCACATACCGACTTTGGAAGGTCTGATCGGCGAGCTGAATCTGAAGGCGGAAATCCTGACGGATCCGCTGACCTACAATCACCGGCGGGTGCATCTGCTGGTTCATCTATAGGAGGGTAAGCCGATGCAGAATCAAGCGGCTTGGAAGAGGTGCAGCCATGATTGAGTATCTCCTGGTTCCTCTCGGGGCCGTTTTGTCCGCCCTGGCGCAGATCGGCCTGAAGAAAACCTCGACCTTCACCAACTGGAGCAGAGAGTGGATCCTGTACCTGCTGTTGAGCTGTTCCCTTTACGGAATTTCCTTCTTTGTCTATCTCTACCTGCTCAGGCGGTTTCCGATTAGCAAGATCTACCCGATCATGACCGTGGTGGTCATCCTGATCATCACCGGGTACGGGTTGCTGATAGGGGAGACGATCACCCTGCACCACCTGATCGGTGTGCTCCCGGGTGTGGGCGCTGTGTACCTGCTTCTGATTTGAGGCTACAGGTTCCGCTTGCCCAATCCTCCCCGGACGGATATATTCGCCATAGGCCATGAGTCATCCGATGTTACAGAGTCTCTCCTCTGATTTCAGCAGGGTGATCCGACAGCGTGGCCTGGACTACTATAACAGAGGCAAGGTGAGGCTGACCGAGGTCGATCCGGGAGATCCCGGCCGTGTGTTGGCTTTCGTCCAGGGTAACCGCCGCTACACCGTGCAGCTCGGATTCGGAGGCATGGAGGTCACCTACTCCTGCTCCTGTCCCTACTTCTTCGACAGAGAAGAGCCCTGCAAACATCTGTGGGCCGTGCTCCTCAAACTGGAAAAAAGCGGTTTTTTTTCCAGGTGGGAAGCGGCGCGCCACCCAGAGATGGTGGAGGTGCCGCCCGCTGGTACCATGGATCTCCCGGCCACCGATCAGAGGCACGGACTCAGAGGCAACGGAATTCAATCCCACGCTCCCATCCCGGAGTGGAAGCTCGGACTCCACCGGATCCGGGAGTACCGGAAGGCGGAGTCACCGTCCCGCCGGGAATCCTGGCCCCCTGATCGGGAGATCCTCTACATCTTCGATGTTCCCCGGACCCTTTCCGGCGGCCGGGCGATCGTGCATCTGCAGTTCCGGATCAAGGGCAAGTCGGGGGAAGTGAAGCCTTTTTCCGGCAGCGGTGTGCGGCTGGACGATCTGTGGCAGCTCCCCGACCCGCGGGACCGGGAGATCCTGGGCGTGCTGAGGGGGGGATCCTACCAGAATGTATACGACGAAGACTCATTCCGCTACCGCCTTCTCGGTCAGGAAACCCAGTTGCTCTGTCCCAGCTACCTGTTGGACGTGGATCTGGTCCGGCTGCTGCTGCCCAAGATGTCTGAAACCGGGAGGCTTTTCATCAAGACCCGCCCTCGTGCGGGCTTCGATCCTTCGCCGGTTGTCTGGGACGACGGGACACCCTGGGAGCTCCGGCTCAAACTTACAGAGAATCCAGCGGGCCGGGGAGTCCGGCTGGAAGGGGTCTTGAGAAGGGAAGGTGAGGGGACGCCCCTCTCGGAACCTGACCTTCTGTTGATGGGCGGTTTGATGTTCGCAGGAGGCCGTCTGGTCCGCTACACAACTGCCGGTTCCTTCGCCTGGATCAGTGTGCTTCGCAGCAGAAAACACCTGACCGTGGCCAGGGAGGAGCTTCCCCGGCTTATCGAGGAACTGCTGTCCTTTCCCGATCTCTGCCCTCTGGAGATCGACGACTCCCTGGAAATACGTACTATCGAGGATAAGCCTCAGCCCAGGATCACCGTGAGCAAGGCGGACCGGGAACACCACTCTCACACCGGGGGCGGTCTGATCGGCGAGCTTTCTTTCGAATACCAGGATCAGGTAGTGACCGGGCCGGCGGATAACTCGGGAACCTTCGTCGAGGAGGAAAATCTTGTGGTCCTGCGTAACCGGCAGGAAGAGCAAAAGGCGCTGGAGCAGCTGCAGGCGCTGGGATTCCGCCACGTATATGAGTACCGTAGCGGCTCCAAGGTGTTGAAGCTGGCCGTCCGCCGGCTTCCCGGTGTGGTGGATCAGCTGTTGAAAGACGGCTGGCAGGTGGAGGCGGAGGGGAAGCTGCTGCGCAGAGCCGCGGGCTTCAACTTTCAGGTTGTCTCAGGAATAGACTGGTTCGAGATTCGAGGCGCCGTCCGCTTCGGGGATACGGAGCTAAGCCTGCCGGAGCTTCTCAAAGCCCTTCGAAAGGGGGGCAACACAGTCCGCCTGGGAGACGGCAGCTTCGGGGTGCTTCCCGAAGACTGGCTGGAGCAGCAGGGATTTCTCCTCAAGCTCGGGGAAGTACAGGAGGATCACCTGCGCTTTCGCAGCTCTCAGGCTTTGATGATCGACCTGTTTCTGCAGGCCCAACCCCAGGCGAGCTGTGACCAGCTGTTTGAAAAACTGCGGAGCAAGCTTAAAAGTTACAGAGGCATCAAGCCCTTGGCTGCTCCGTCGGGCTTCGTCGGCTCGCTGCGGGGCTACCAGCGGGAGGGGCTGGGGTGGTTCGATTTTCTCGATGAGTTCGCCTTCGGAGGCTGTCTGGCCGACGACATGGGGCTGGGCAAAACCGTACAGGTTCTTGCTCTGCTTGAAAAGCGGCGAAACGGTTTGCCGAGCCGACCCGCCGGAAAGAAAAAGACAAAAGAACGGCGTGCTCCCTCCCTCGTGGTGGTACCCAAATCCCTGGTGTTCAACTGGAAGGAGGAGGCGACCCGTTTCACCCCCGAGCTGCAGGTTCTAGATCACACAGGACCCAAGCGCGGGAAAGACATGAAAAATTTCACTCGATTCGATGTAGTTCTGACCACCTACGGTACAATGAGAAACGACATCGCCCTGCTCAAAGGTTATCTGTTTGACTATATCGTCCTCGACGAGGTCCAGATCATCAAGAACGCCGGCAGTGTGACCGCCAAAGCGGCCCGACTGCTGCAGGGCCGGCGGCGGCTGGCCCTGAGCGGCACGCCGATCGAAAATCACCTGGGGGAGCTATGGAGCCTGTTCGAGTTCCTCAATCCGGGCATGCTGGGAGGAGTATCGTTCTTCAAGAGGCACCTCAAGAGTCGAGAGAGCCTGGACGAGAACACCCGAACTCTGTTGGCCCGTTACCTGAGACCCTTCATCCTGCGTCGAACCAAGGAGCAGGTAGCCCCGGAGCTGCCGGACAAGGTCGAGCAGACCCTGTTCTGTCAACTGGAATCCGGGGATCGGCGCCGCTACGATGAGCTGAAACGCTACTATCAGAGCACCCTGCAGCAACGCATCGAATCCGATGGTCTGGGAAAAGCAAAGATACAGGTTCTGGAAGCCCTGCTGCGTCTGCGCCAGGCGGCCTGCCATCCCGGGCTCCTGGACAAAAGAAACTCGTCCCGCTCCAGTGCCAAGCTCGATCTGCTGCTCCAGCACTTGGAGGACCTCGTGGCCGAGGAGCGAAAAGCCCTGGTGTTTTCCCAGTTCACCAGCCTGCTTCAGATCCTCCGTTCCAGGCTGGACCAGCTGGGGTTTGTATACGAATACCTGGACGGTAAGACCCGGGACCGGGCCCGGCGGGTAAAGCGGTTTCAGCAGGATAAGGAGTGCCGGCTATTCCTGATCAGCTTGAAAGCGGGGGGCCTGGGGCTGAACCTGACCGCGGCGGAGTACGTGTTCCTGCTCGATCCCTGGTGGAACCCGGCCTCCGAAGCCCAGGCCATAGACAGGACCCACCGCATCGGCCAGGATAAAAAGGTTTTCGCCTATCGGCTGATCGCCAAGGACACCGTGGAGGAGAAGGTGCTGGAGCTGCAGAAGTCCAAGCGGGAGCTGGCCGAAGCGATCATCAGCCAGGACAACCGGCTGATCGGCGAGCTTTCCCGGGAGGACCTGGCCCTGCTGCTGTCCTGAAGGTCGGATTCCAACCTACCGCCAGGCTTTCTGCTATAGTTACTTTATGCCGAACAGAGCGGATGATTGGTTTAGCCAGGCACAGAGAAACCTTGAGCAGGCTCAAGCGTCGAAACGGATTTTATAGAAAAAGCAAAGGTCATCGATAATTTCCATATTCCCACCAGATATCCTAGTGGACATTCGGAGGGAGCTCCATATCATCACTATGGGTCTATCCAAAGTGGGGAGGCTATCCGTTATGCCGGTGAGATCATTGAATTCGTCCGTGATCAAATGGCCGGATAAGAACTGCGTTCAGCAAGCACTGCAGAAGTGGGCACTTGAGATCAAACGTAAACACTCAAAAATTGTGAGGATCGGATACTTTGGAAGTGATCTAGATATCATTGTAATAGTAAAGAAATCCGAACCCCCCAGGGAACGCCGAGCAATACCGTTTGATAAGGAAAATCTACCCGTGCCGGCTGACCTTCTCGTTTATACAATCGATGAGTGGAAAACCTTATCAGCATCTGGATCCAAGTTCACAAAGATGATTTCCCGTGAAGCGGTGTGGTTGTAGAAACTCTTTCTATTTTGTACTCGTCTTATCAATAACGCAATACCGCTCGGTTTCAGCCTGGTAGCTCTCGGCCTCCTAAGCCGCTTTCACGGTCTGTAGTAGATCGAGTAGCGGGCTCCTTTCGGGTTGATCTTGCGTACTCCGGACTGCACCTCCAGGGTCGACCCGTCGGCACCGATTCGGTCGAGGGTCTCCCAGGACATCCCGTTGTTGAGGGTTACGATGCACTGTCCGTAGCTGCGGCCTTCCTCGTCGATCCAGGTTTTCAGGTACTTGACAGTTCCCTCATAAACGGCGCCGCTGCCGTCGACGTGATCGAAGGCCAGGTAGGTGTAGGTGCCGTCGGAGTTGAAGGAGTACACCACTCGGGCTGAGCGCCCCTCGTCGTTATATTCGGGGTTGACCCAGGCACCGACGATATTGTGATCTCCGACATCCCCGGTTTCGGCGCTTCCCTCCGACTCCTGGTCGGAATCGCCGGCCGATTCCGAGATCGTTTCTTCCGTCTCTGCCGCAACCGCGCCCTCTACGGCGGATTCGATCAGGGAATAGCAGGATGCAAGCACGGCCAGGAGACCGAGAACGGCTAGGCTCTTAACTATCAGGTGTTTCATTCTGGTTACCCTCCGGGTTCAAGTGATACCGGGTTCCTTCGGAGGCTCCCTGCCTCATCATAACCGGCGCTCTCCACGTGTCAAGTAAATGCCGAAGTAGCTGACCAAACAGGGTTCCCTGAGATGCACCATCGGTCGTTCGTAAAAAAGCGTATTCTTCACTACAATTCTCAGAGTGGACCGGTCGGAGACAGTCGAACCTGTCGATAATCGGAGAGAGTAAGTATAGGAATCCTAGTGGACCAAAATCTGGTTGTCATCTCCAAATCGGCAGAAATTCGGCAGAGTTTCTTAGAGAGCTACTCTCTGTTGGGATACGAGGTCAACGTATCAGAAGATGTCATTGAGCTGATCAGAGACCTCAACGTCCTCGATCCGAATTATGTCATTATGGACATCGACGAGCTGGCCAGGATGTGGAAGATCGTAGCTTCGGGCTTGCGGCTCGCTCAAAAGAAGATCACGATTATTCTCCTAGCGGGCACCATCACCCTGGAACAGGCAAACGAAGCCCTGGTTCTGGGGGTTTCAGGGATCATTATCAAGCCCTTTCTCCCTGAATTCCATCTAAAACGTGTTTACGATATCATCCACAGGAAGTTGCGGGCCGAAGGAAAGCGGGTCTATCCAAGATTCTACGCCGGCGAGGTTTTCGATGGAGCTCTCACCATTCCCATTGAAGCAACGAACAAGATCCATACCTTCGAGTTGGTGAACGTATCCGAAATCGGGGCGGCGATTCGCTCGAAGGATCCCGGAATCGCTCCGGAACTTGAATCCAATGTAGCAATCGACGACGCGGTCCTGCGAATCGACAACGAAGAGTTCCCGATGTCCCTTCAGGTGATTTTTCGTAAGCAGGGTTTAATCGGGGTAAACTTTCAACGGATAAAAAAAGGGGAATCCAACTTTACCCGGCTCATACAAAGACTGAGCCTGAAGGCGTTCGGCATCTCCGGCATCAAGGGCAGGTGGTGACAGCAGATCTACCAGGTTGAGCTGAAAATGTGACCTCGACGGACGCGAGTTTCAGAGATTCAGAGGGTAGGTTCCGAATTTCTTCACAGCATCAAGAAAGGCGTGCACGTTTTCCGACGGCGTGTCCGGTTGAATGTTGTGTGCGGGGTTTTAAGTGCTTGCGCCACAATTCCGGAGAGATCATCGTACCTTGCTGGGTCCCGAAATCATCCCCCGCCCAGATGACATCAAACCCCAGTTCAACCATTCGGTTACCGATGGCTCTACTATAACCCAGAATTTTATCCAGGAGTACCGGAACGTAGGGTTTTTCCATCAACAGATCTACAATGAACTTTTCCAGTCCCACCAGATTCCAGGAGAGCTCAAAGATCGTAGTTCCCAGCTCTCCGAAAATTGCATAATCCTGCCCATAACGAGAAATTTGGTTCTTCACGTAATGCCAAGTTTTTGGGAGCAATGCATCCGGTGTCGGGAATGTCTCTATTTCTTCGACGCTTCCGATAGGCAACGTGGCCTGGGTGTCGACGACGCCGCCCCAAAATGCAATGTCCATTGCGAATTCTTCCCCAGGATTGGATCTTCGCCTCCAGAACCCTTTCGGTCAACGCATCGATGACTTCCGGTTCCAGGATAACCTGCTGAAGTAGTCCTCATAACCAAGCAGTTGTGTTCCTGGGTGCAGCAGCCCGAAACCGAATCCCTGGTTGAAAACGACGGTATAACCCCGATCTCTAATTCTTTTACATCTTCCGGTGACGCCGTCCAACTGACTCGGGTCATCAGGCTTCGGAACCTTATGTTGTTCGATGATCTTTTTGTCACGACCGGCCAGCGGATGATGAAACATGCCTAAATAGTTATTCTTTGATGCATTGGATTTGCTACAGTTAATCTTGTATCCTGAGTAAACCAACTATGGAAAAAGATCCTGAGCGACGATTTCAACTTCTCGTTGTCGATGACGAGGAGGGAATGCGTTCTTCCTTGAAGAAGCTCCTTGCAGAGAGAGGTTTCGCCGTTCG
>Ga0307380_10001660_pt1 | contig 32373 bp, 46 predicted proteins | sample UN3MG_FD_202239 | JGI IMG/M metagenome (GOLD analysis project Ga0307380, IMG submission 202239) | Soil microbial communities from Risofladan, Vaasa, Finland - UN-3 | ecosystem: Environmental > Terrestrial > Soil > Coastal area > Acid sulfate soil | place: Finland: Risofladan, Vaasa | collected...
TATGGCGACAAGCTGACCATGCAGAGGGAATATCATGGCACGATCGCTCTGGCAAAACGCTACGGTAATATAAAGGAGGCTGTCGGTAATGTTATCTATGAAGATGATGAATTCGAATACAGCATCGATGCCCAGGGCTATAAGAAGGTCCTAAAGCACGACCAGGAAATTGACAATATCGATGTTAACAAGATCAAGGGAGCCTACGCAACCCTCCTCTTTGAGGACGAAAAGCGGGAACCCTATGTCGAGATCATGACGATAGCTCAGATCCGGCAGGCCTGGATGCAGGGAGCAACCAAAGGGAGCAGTCCCGCACATAAGAACTTTCCCGATCAGATGTCTATCAAGACAGTTATCAGCCGGGCCTGCAAGCTCTTTATCACATCGAGTGATGACAGCGCGCTCTTTGATGATCCGGAAACGGATAATTTCACTACAGCAGCCAGGGAGAAGATCGCAGCCGGCGCTAACAAAGAAGAGCTGACAATGGATGTACAGGGCGAGGATGTGACGGGGAAAAATGGCAATGGCGAGCAAAAAAAGAAACCAGCGAAGCAGGAGAATCCTGCCAAAAAGGATTCGCAAGAACGACCTGTTGTAAATGATCCTGAACCGGTACATGCCCTTTTTGACGAAAATGATAGTCTGAAACCGGGATTCTAAACCATTGAAACAAATAAAATATGAATAGAAATGATGCTCGTAAATTGGCTGATATTGTTACAAATGAACAATTAAAGCAGATGTTTGATAATGCGAAAGCAAATATTAAAGATTGGACTAAAGTAAGCTCTTGTAATCTTGGATTTACAAAGGGAGTTGCATGGAATATTCTTGCAAAAGATTTTGATGTAACAAAGCCAATTCATGTACTTGGCAAAACAAATATGATAAGAGAATTTGGCGAATTTCTTCCAGGCGAATTAAAGCAGAAAATTGCCAGGCAAAAAAAGAGTTATGGAAAACCAGTTCATCGTGATCCAATTTTTGATTAATTATTATGCGTTTTATTACCCTGTCATCCAGTAGCACCGGCAACGGCTACTAAAAATAACAACAAATGATTTGGATATTAAAAAATAGTTGTATATTTGTAGTGCTAAGTTTTATCAACGGGACAGAGTCGCCCGCTAATTCTGAGGGCTTTTTTTATGCCTTCAAAGATAAAGATGTCGCACTCCCTTGCATAGACCGTAATAGTTTATGCAGTCCCGTTGAGGAACTTAGCAAAGGGCGAGGCGGCATCCCTATTTTTATGCCTCCATATAAACTTATTGCAATGCTAAAAAACTCAACAAGTGCAACCGCACAAAGCGTGGCTATAATAGCCAAACAAAACCACAAAAACAGTCGTGCTTCCCTGATCTTCGACCTGTATACCAGGCCGACCCATAAACTTATTTCCGACTTCCTGATTGAAGTGGATGCCAAAAATAAGGCTTATTTCTTCATTCTTGAAAACGGTCACTTCGAATCATTCAGGGCTTATTGCCAAAAGGAAAGGAGTTCCCTATGAAAAGAATAAAAGTTAAATCAGGTGATCGATTTGGAAGATTAACCATTTTGAATGAAGCAGAAAAAAGAGGGAGAAGAAGATATTTTCTGTGTAAATGTGATTGCGGAAATACCACTATTGTCAGATCCGATGGATTTGTCAGAGGTACTCAAAGTTGTGGATGTCTTACTAAAGAAGTTGCAAGTAAATTCTGGAAAAAACACGGCATGACAAAAAAACGAATCTATAATTGCTGGCATGGAATGAAACAAAGATGCTTGAATAAAAACAATCCAGGCTTTAAACATTATGGAGGAAGGGGAATATCTATCTGTAAGGCATGGGAAGATGCTTCCGGTTTTATTGAGTGGGCTCTTAATAATGGCTATTCTGATGATTTAAGTATTGAGAGAAAAAATAATGACGGCGATTATGAACCTTCAAATTGTATTTGGATAAAACAACCACAACAATTAAGGAATACAAGAAGCACAATAAAAATAACATATAATGGCATTACCCTTTGTAGAAAAGATTGGGCAAAAAAAATAGGTCTCAGCGATCCCGCATTTCAAAAAAGACTTAAAAAATATTCTATACAAAAAGCCATAACAATGCCCATAGATAAAGAAAGACAACATTATGTTGCTTAAAATTTTATGTAGTTCAAGTTCTGGTAATTGCTACTTGTTAGAGAGTAAAGCAGAAATATTGATTTTGGAATGTGGTGTGCCTTTGATTAAAGTTAAAAAGGCCATCGATTTTGATCTCACTAAAATACGGGGCGTGCTTTTGTCCCATGGACACCAAGATCATGCCAAATATTTTAAGCAATACCTGGATGCAGGAATTAAAATCTACACGGGGGAAAAAACTATTGAAATGCTGGGAGTAAAAAATCATAACTTAATTCCGATCCGGGAAAAACAAAACTATCAGATAGGTGAATTTCTTGTCAAGGCATTTCCTCTGGAGCACGATTGTTACAACCTGGGGTTTTTGCTGCATAATTTCGAAACCGGGTTAATTTGCTATATCTGCGATACCGCTTACTGCCCCTTCACCTTTAAAGGGCTGAATAATATCCTAATCGAGGCCAATTATTCTGATGAGATCATAGACGATAAGCTGCTGGACGGAACCGCCAAACTTTATGTCCACAAAAGGATCCTGACCCACCACATGGCATTAAAAACCACCAAAGCATTCCTGCAGGCAAACGACCTGAGCAAGGTTGCCAATATCGTACTGTTGCATCTCTCAATGGACAACGCCAGTATTAACCAATTCAGGAAAGAGGTGACCGCGCTGACAGGCAAGCAGGTCTTTATTGCCGGACCAGGATTGAATATTGAATTAAATAAGACGGGGATATAATGCTAAATGACAGAATACAATATAGCATTGACTTATTACAGAAGCACGAAGCAACTGCCCTCAAAATGAATCCAGAAGGTTATTATCTGGCATTTTCAGGGGGTAAAGATTCACAGGTTATTTATGAATTATGCAAAATGGCAGGAGTTAAATTCAAAGCTCATTTTTCCTGCACTACTGTTGACCCGAAAGAAGTATTGAGATTCATCCGTGAAAAATATCCTGATGTTATCTGGCATAGACCTGAAAAATCAATGTTTAAATTGATTGAAGAAAATGGGATTTTACCGATGAGAAATCGAAGATTTTGTTGCCGGTTAATTAAAGAAGTAAATGGAACTAAATCAGTCGTTGTTAGTGGAGTCAGAAAAACAGAATCAAGAAGTAGAAAGTTACATAAAGAAATTGCAATGCAGTGTATTAAAGGAGAGGATAAAATATTATTATCTCCGATACTTGAATGGACGACTTCAGAAGTATGGAATTTCGTCAGGAATCAAATCGGCTACTATTGTGAATTGTATGATATGGGATTTAGGCGTATTGGTTGTGTCGCTTGCCCAAATGCTTATTACAAAACAAGACAAAAAGAACTTTTGATTTCTCCACGGTTTGAATATGCTTATTGCAAAGCAATTCAGAAATGTATTGATAAAGGGAGTTATCAGGATTTTGATAATGCTGGCGATGTATTTCAATGGTGGATGGGAGGAATTTCAAAGAAGAAATATTTTGCTAATAAACTACAATATAAACTATTATGAGTGAAAAGACATTGCAAAGGGCCGTTTGCGACTACATCAGGTATCAATACAAAGATGTATTGTTTAATAGTGACTTGTCCGGAGCCACAAAATTAACCATAGGCCAGGCAGTCGCATTAAAGAACCTGCGCAGCAACAGGGGATTCCCGGATCTGGTGATTTACGAACCACGCAACGGACATCACGGATTATTTCTGGAGCTGAAAAAGGAAGGGGAAAAGCTCTATAAGAAAAACGGCAGCCCGGCCACTCCTCATATTTCAGAGCAGCTCGACTGCCTGCTGGAACTCAGGATGCGGGGCTATTGTGTGGCCGTTGCCATTGGCTTCGATAACGCCCGGCAGATTATAGATGATTACTTGAATGGAAAATTATGAGACATGGAAGCCTCTTTAGTGGTGTCGGTGGTTTTGATTTGGCAGCAGAACGGATGGGATGGAAAATTGTTTTTCAAGTTGAGATTGATAGTTTTTGCCAGAAGATTTTAAAGTATTACTGGCCTAATGTAACAAGTTATGGGGACATCAGAGAATTTGACGGGACACGATACGGGGGACTTATCGACATTATTTCAGCAGGAGTCCCGTGTCAACCGGCAAGTGTGGCCGGAAAACGAAAAGGAGAAGATGATGATCGCTGGCTCTGGCCGGAAATGCTTAGAGTTATCAGCGAGATTAAACCGCCCTTTGTCGTTTGCGAGAATCCTCCTGGCATCCTCAGTCTGGGGCATGGCAAACCATTTGCCTCAATATTATCTGCGTTGGAAGATGAAGGGTATCAAACCGAATTATTTGTTATTCCGGCTTGTGGTATTCAAGCGCCACATAAAAGAGACAGGGTTTGGATTATTGCGTACTCCATCTGCACAGCCTCCGGGATCGAATCCAGAAAGATTAGTGACAAAGGAAGGGGAACCAATGAAGATAGGGGAGAGAGCATACGACAAATACACAGGAAGGCTTGCACAAGTAGGATTGATTCAGCAAGTGGGACTTCTCCCGACTCCATTATCAGGGGAGAGTTCTGTTTATCCAGAGAATCTGGAAAAATCACCCCACACAACTCCAACATTAGAAACAATGGCAGCGAGTGGAATGCTACCGACACCAAAGAACAACGATTACAGAAGCGGAATGGTAAACAGATTTGGGACAAAACACACACAACAACTGAACGATACAATAGCATACCAGACTGGCAAAACTTCCCAACTCAATCCCCGCTTTGTTGCAGAGATGATGGGGTTTCCTCCGGACTGGACGGAATTACCTTTTCTAAATGGAGAAACGAAAGTATAAAGGCTTATGGTAATGCCATAGTGCCACAAGTAGCATACGAAATATTTAAAGCAATAGAATATTATGACAACCACGCAACAGATCAGACAGCTAAAGGAGCAGAACGACAAGCTCAGGATTGACAACCTTCGAATGAGGCTCCACTTCGAGGTGCTCCTTGACGGTACCGAGAGCAAGGCAGCAAAGAAGATAATGGGCATTTACAGGCGCAAGAGGGCAAAAAGAAATGAAGCCTCACTCTCAACACAGAATTAATGAATATAGGTCTTTTAGATATTGATGGACATAACTTCCCGAATCTTGCACTGATGAAGATTTCGTCGTATCATAAATATAATGGAGATTCAGTTGAATGGATCAACCATTTTAATCATTATGATATTATTTATCAAAGTAAGATATTTACATTTTCACCTGACAATGGATATTGCATTAATGCCGATAAAATTTTTAAGGGTGGAACGGGTTATGATCCATTGATCACTTTGGATCCCAAAATAGAAAAATGCCTTGCAGATTATTCTTTATACCCACAATTCAAGTCTGCTTATGGATTTTTAACAAGGGGATGTCCTAATAATTGCAGTTGGTGTATTGTGCCATTCAAGGAGGGTAATATCCACCCCTATGCGGACATTGAAGATATTTTACAGGGTAGGAAATCGGCCATCTTAATGGATAATAATATACTCGCTTCTGATCATGGGATCCATCAGATTGAAAAGATAATTAAACTGAAAATAAGGATTGATTTTAATCAGGGGCTGGATGCGAGATTAATTGACAGGCCTATTGCTAAATTATTATCACAAGTTAAATGGTTAACTCCATTGAGGATGTCATGTGACACATTTAAAATGCTCAAGACAGTAAAAAAGGCAATGCGGTATCTAAGGGAATATAATTGCATACCGTCCCGATATTTCATTTATGTTTTAATTAATGACCCCAATGAAGCATTAAGGAGGATCTATTTATTAAATAAATGGGTACTGGATCCTTTTGCCCAACCCTTCATTGATTACACAGGCAGGAATAGTATCACAAAGGAACAGCAACGCCTTGCGAGATGGGTTAACCGAAAACAAATTTTTAGAAGCACAAAATTCGAAAATTACAAATGAATGACCCCGTCATCATAGAACGCTCAGAGATTGATAGGATTGCCCGTAATGCAGTCAGGTTTGCTCTTCGGGAAATGAATAAGAAAACTATTAGTCCCTGGATCACCCAGCACCAAGCCGCTTTATTATTAGGCAGGGGAGGCCGGGGAAAGCTCGAGAGAGCGATGACAGGAGGACTGGTGAAGTTTCACAAACACGATCCGCACAAGAGGCTGGGCCGGGTTATGGTATGCTACGAGGACGTCGAAAAACTACTAAACAACCCAAAGATATGAATGACATTTATAAAACAAACATTAAAGCCAGACTTGATAAAGCTATGGAAAGCGAAGGATTAAGACCTTCCGAGACTGCCAGAATATTCGGCTTCCACCCGAATTATATTTCGATGATGAGAAATCCCGATACATGGATAAAATGTCCCAAATCAGCATGGGAGACTGTCTCGTTGTGGATTAATTCAGGGCAATCCCTGAAAGAATATTCCGAAAAGCACGGCAGGGTCATACCTCAAGAACAGAAAGTGACTGACAAACCGGTTACTAAAGTAGAAACACCAGAACCGGTTTTAAGGGATTTTACCCAATTAAACAGCACCTCCATTCACATAACTCCGGGTATTCGTCAGGAATTAATAAAGGAGTTACAGTTAAGGGGAGATCAATTAAGGGATGAACTTATGGCGATAACAAAATTACTCGAACAATATATATAAAATGGCAAAAAGATTTATTGATACCGGGTTTTTAGATCAAAAATGGATAAGGAAATTAACTCCTGAGAGAAAAATATTTCTTATTTATTTAATGTTAAAATGCGATAATGGAGGTATCATCGAATTGGATATTGAAGATGCAAGTTTCTGGATAGGGAAAAAAATAGAAAATCTTGATTTTTTACCTGAAGGTTATCTAATTCCTTTGAATGATTCAAGTAAATATTTCATGCCAAAATTTATTGAATGGCAATACAAAGACCTTTCGTCTCAAAAATTTATTGTTGTCCAGGCGAGACAAATACTTGAAAAACACAATCTTATAAATGATGATTTTACATTGAATTTAGATAAAAGTTATGTAAATGTTACGAAACAATTACATGAATTTCATGTAAGAGGTATAGGTATAGGTAAAGGTAAAGGTAAAGGAAAGAGTGAAGAATTGTTAAGGAAGAGAGAAGATGCTTTTAAATTGGATGTTTCTATATTCTCCGGCAATTATCCACAAGAGATGCTTCAAAAATTTGTGAATTACTGGACAGAGAAAAACAAAAGTAAGACTAAGATGCGTTTTGAACTTGAGAAGACTTTTGAGATTTCAAAGCGACTTGCAACATGGGCGAGCAGGGATAAGGATATTATAAATTCAGGAAAAAAAGTTTTGGCAACACTTACCTACGATGAGATACTTGCAGCTTCAAAAGATGATCCCGGTATCTGGGATAAATACGATGCCGTAAAACGTGATGGAGAAAAGAAGGCAATTTTTGTGCCTAAAAAGTAAACTTCAAATATTTGAAAAGTGATGATTGTAACATTTACTGTAATGAAATAAGTTTTAAAATAAAATCCGACAGCATGAAACAAGAGACAAGAGACTTAATCACAGCCGAAAGACGCCGTTCTGACTTTGGATTTATTGTTGAAACAATCCAGAGAGGTAGAATAAAGCCAGTAAAATACAGGCATAGTATTTCAATGCCAATATTTATATATGAGGAATTGCGGAACCGGGGAATTATTAACCCCGAAGATTATTACATAGAACAGTCTGCTTTCTTTGAGTTTAAGCATGAAGAGGCGACTATAAGTTTTATAAACCTCTATTCATGTGAGGATCTTCACCGGCGTATAGATCACTACCTGGTAGTTAAGTTTGCCGGCGACTATCCAATTAAAAGGACGGGAGTTTCTAAATTATAAATACAAAAGTTGAAGTACTTAAATTAAAATATATCAATGCCTGATAACACAATATACGATTATTACACAAGAGTCACAGACAGGTTCTATGTTGCGCTTTGCTTCCCGGACCGGGAGAAAGCCAATGTCAAATTCGTATGGGAACCGCTGGCCAGGAAGGTGATAATAGCCGGATATATTGATTTTGATTTTTTCCTGCTGGGGAAAATGAAATATATGGAGCTATATGAAGGACTCAGTGGATCCATCATTCTCAGACAATCAGATATGGGATCCCGGAGGTTGCGAAGGTGCAAATGCGGAATCCTGTTAGAGAACATCCCCGCCGAAATAAGGAGACGTGGAGGCAGAGCCAGCCTTAACCAGGCCATAGTCAATTTTATTTATGAGCATGACCAGAAGATTTCACCACGATATATAGTAAAGAAAATTTAAATCAATTGAAATGTTAAGAGAATCAAAAGGTAATATGTATAGTTGGGTCACGCACCAATGGAACGCGATTAAAGGCGAATGCCCGCATGGTTGTACTTATTGCTATATGAAACGCTGGGGCAAACAAAAGCCATTAAGGTTTGATGAATCAGAACTTAGAACGGACTTAGGCAGCGGTAACTTTATTTTTGTCGGTTCAAGTTGTGATATGTGGGCAAATATTATTCCTGATGAATGGATATTCAGGACGTTATGTCATTGTAATAAGTTTGATAATACATATTTATTCCAATCAAAAAATCCTGTGAGATTTCTCGATTTTATGGAAGAAATGCCCGAAAGAATTTATTTATGTACTACGATAGAAACCAACAGGGAGGATAATGTCTCAACTGCCTGCCCTTCTATTAAATCACGAGTTGATGCCATGATGATATTAAATGATTATGTCAGAAAGCAAGGTTTGTAAATATTGTGGTTGTGTTTTTCATAAAACAGACTTCCCTAAAGCGTTTAATAGGATGATTACTTGCGGGGGAAAAGAATGTCGGGATAAATATAAGCATGAATGGACGTATAGAGGCGTGTGTGTTGATTGCGGAAAACCAATCGCATATTTTGCAAAAAGATGCAAAGTGTGTTCTTCTCTGGGGAAAAATAATCCCTTTTATGGGAAGACACACAGGGCCCGAATCTTTAATTAATATTAATTTATTTAAACCGGGCAGTGTCCCATTTCTGAAGGGAAAGCACCATAAACCCGAATCAAATTTAAAAAACAGGATTGCGCACCAAGGAGAGAATAATTCAAATTGGCAAGGGGGAAAATCTTTTGAACCATATACTACGGAATGGAACAAACAATTAAAGATTTCAATAAGAGATAGAGATGAACGCACATGCCAATTATGCGGAGTAAGAGAAGAAACTAAGGCGTTCCCGGTTCACCATATTGACTATGATAAAAAGAATTGTCTTGAAACTAATCTCATTACTCTTTGCAGGCGGTGTCATTCTAAAACAAATTATAACAGAAGTTTTTGGTTTCAATATTTTAATTATGAAAAAAATAAACTTTTTGATAACAATAGAGCCATTGCATGATTTCGATTTTGATGAGATGGTTAGACTTATAAAACTATGTCATCCTAATCAGGTCAATATCGGGGCTGATTCCGGCAATAATAATCTTATTGAACCGTCAAAAGAGAAGATTTTGGCATTGATTGATGAACTGCAAAAATTCACCGTGATAGATAAAAAAAGAAATTTGAATAGATTATTAAAATAAAACCAATGGAAGAAATTAAAGAACAATCTTCAATCTTTATTGATGGAGATTTTAAAACTGGAATGGGCGACTGTGAATTTCATTGTTCGCCGACATGTCATCCTTGCCAAATTGGACCTGAATGGCATTATGGATGCACTCATAAAGCATGGCCTCAAAATAAATATGGAGACTTTGTGCCGTTTGTTCAATGTGATGGGAATATTGAAAAGTGCGAATTAAAAGATACTCGATTTGCAAATAGATTTCGGCAAGGCAAAAGTCTTAGTTTGCGATATGCTAAAGAGAAAGTAAAAAGGCTTGAAAAGGAAATTGAAATAATTGATAAACTTAAAAAATAACCAATGAAAAGACTATTAATTTCAATCATAGTATTTCTTACTTACATCCCAGCAGTGATGATTTGCTGCCTGATAGGTAAATTAATTAAAACAAAATAAACAATGAAAACAATTGAAGAACTTGAAGCACTTGACCGTAAGATAATAGCACAAGGTTATTATGATTCTTACAGAAAGCCCTCAACCCTCGTTAAGTTAATATGGTTAGGACTATTTTTACTTATCGGGGCTTGCTCTATGTTATTCGCGTATGGATTTATTTATGCAATTTACAATGTGATAAAAGCTTTTAAATAACATGGATACAAAAGACAAGTTGATTGAAAAGCTGAAAGAATTGCTTGCAGTTTTAATAGGCAGGTATGATTTGGCAAATCCTAATCACAGGAAATTACGTGATGAGATTGCCGCACTTGATAAGCAGGTCGAGGAGCAGGAATCAAAAACTGTTCGGAATTCTTAACTTTGATAAAAATACAAACCATGAAATACTTATTTTATGAAAGATCAAATTGGATTAAGAACATTTATAATCATCCAACAGAAGAGCAAGAGAAAGAAATAAATGTAGTGAATGCCGGATTACATAAGAAGATCAACAAAACTTATGTTGAATTTGATTTTTTGCCACAGTCAGGAATGTTTATTGACCTGGGACAATTTAAAGAGATTTTTAAATTAACAATACAGGAATTAGAATTAATATCGGACGATCCCTGGCATTGGATTAGAGAAATTGAAATAAGGCCGAATTGCCTCGTATTAGAATTTGATTGGTATAGTGAGGCTTGCGATCCAAAAGAAAATGCAGGCAGAACTTGGCAAAGATGAAGATGATCAAGGCAATTAAGGCATAAAAAAAGCTTATACTAAATTAGCAGAGCTCCCAGAAATATGGGGGCTTTTTTAATGGACAAAAACTGTCCAAAAAAGGGGGGGATAAAGAGGGGGTTCCTTGTCTTGTTGAAAACTTTTTAACACTTCGCGGATAATTTCCAAAATAATAGATTATACTGCAAATTGCGAGAAGAAATTATAATCGTTGCTTAAAGCATTGATAATGAGGTGAAAGAATACTGATGAAATTATCCGCGATTCATCTTAACCCCCAAAACCCACGTTTCATACGCGATGAGATTTTTCAAAAACTTGTCGCGAGCCTGCAGAAATTCCCGAAAATGATGAAGTTGAGGCCCATTATTATAGATGAGAATAACATCATCCAGGGAGGAAATATGAGATACCGGGCATTAAAGAAGCTTGGTTATAAAGAGATCCCCGATAATTGGGTGAAGCAGGGTGATGATCTGACACCGGAAGAATGGCATGAATTTGTGGTCAAGGACAATATCGGTTATGGCGAATGGGACATGGATCTCCTGTCAGCTCAGTACAATCTTGAGGATTTAATCGATATGGGCTTGGAATTTCCTGAATTATTTGAGAAGCAGGAACAGGAAATACGAGAAGATCACTACGAAATCCCCGAAAAAATTGAAACAAGCATAATACCCGGCGACATCTTTATGATCGGCAGGCATAGACTAATGTGCGGGGATGCAACCCGAGCTGAAGATGTTCTGAGGTTGATGGATGGCAAAATAGCTGACCTGGTGGTGACCGATCCCCCATACAACGTGGATTATAGCGGGGGTGAAAGGATATTGAATGATAAAATGTCTGACACCAGCTTTTATGACTTGCTCTTTGAATCTTACAAACAGATGATCGCCAATCTGAAACCAGGCCGGAGTTTTTATATATTCCACTCAGATACAGAAGGTTATAATTTCAGAAAGGCTTTAAAGGATAACGGCATTGTTTATAAACAGTGCCTTATATGGGTAAAGAACAGCCTGGTGATGGGCCGGCACGATTATCACTGGCGACATGAGCCGATCCTTTATGGGTGGAAGCCGGGAGCAGCGCATTACTTTATCAATGACAGGACCCAGACAATGGTCATTGATGACAATGTAAATTTGAAGAAACTCAGCAAAGATGAGATGTTGAGGATGCTCCAGGACATCCTGTCAGAGAAAACACCCACAACAGTAATCTATCACGACAGGCCACAGATCAGTGACCTTCACCCGACCATGAAGCCGGTAAAACTTTTAGGATATCTAATTCAAAATAGCAGCAGGATAGGAGAATCAGTGCTGGATCTTTTCTGTGGGAGCGGCAGTACAATGATAGCCTGCCACCAATTGAAACGCACGTGCTATGCTATGGACCTGGATCCGGTTTGTTGTCAGGTCATGATAGACAGGATGCTCCGCTTTGATCCGGAGCTGAATATAACCATGAACGGACAGCCTTACAGAAAGAATGTACCTGAAGAAGTACTGGCATGACGGAAAAGAACGATATAGGGTTTGATTTTAACGAGCTCGACAATTCATTCGATGTTGACCTTGATCTTGATGATTTCTTTGATTTGGAGCAGGAGACCGGCATAGACACGAGGTTTATAAAGCCGCCGCAGTTCAAGTCGAAAGTGGAATTCTGGCGAAACGCCAAAAAGACCGCTGCGAAGATAGCAATCGAGCCGGGAATGAACTATTTCGGCATCATGGACGGGTCCTTTATTTTCGGAGACCTTATCGAGGCCCTGTTTACTGAAAAGCTGATCAGAGCGCATAGGATGGACATCACAACCCTCAGCATGAGCCAGGAGAACATAGACAGCCTGGCAACACTTCTGATAAAAGGATATGTCAGGGAACTGAACCTGACAATAAGCGATTATTTCTATGCTCATGAACGCAAAGTGCTGATCCCTTATATCCAGAAAGAGCTGGACATAGACAATCGATTCCAGCTGGCTGTCTCCGGCAACCACACAAAGATAATCGCCGCCAGCCTGACCAATGGCATCCACCTCGTGATGCATGGGAGCGCAAACCTTCGCAGCTCAGGGAACCTGGAGCAGGTGATGATACAGGATAGTAAGGAAATATATGATTTTGTCACAGCAGCAAACGACAGGATAATAGCAAAATTCAAGACAATCAATAAATCAGTAAGGAGGGCAAAACTATGGCGTGGAGTAGTAGAGGTGGAGGAAGCGGTGCATTAGGGTCCACCAGGGCCAGACAACGCAGGACAACGGTACAGGATTTTTCTATGGTACCATTTTAATTGCACAACAATTCACACTTTTCGGATAAAAAAGGGAAAAGATGGCAAACCAGAAGGGAGTAGATCAGCAAGCGAGTAAAAGTGCATTTATAGAAGCCATGTACAAGACCTTCGGCAACGTAAGTGCCTCATGCAGAGCTATTGGCATATCACGAAGGATCCCTTATATATGGGCAGAAGATGACAAAGATTTTAAAGCAAAGTTTGAGAGCAAGGATTATGCTGAAGCCTACATGGATGCTATCGAGGGGAAGCTGGCAAAAGTGGGACTGCAGGATGAGAACCCGACGGTCCTGATCTTCCTGGCAAAAACGAAGGCGAAGAGCCGAGGTTATGTGGAGAGTGAAGAAAGGAAACATACGGGGATCCCCGCACCGATCAATATTATTGTTGGTTCGAAAGAGAATGCAAAGAAGCTGGAGAAATTTATGAATAATGGAAGCCAAGTTAACTGACATATTCTTTAAGAACATGGATGTCTTTCAGGATAAGGCAAACCTGATCATCAACCAGGGCAGCACCGGATCCAGCAAGACATGGTCCCTGCTCCAGCTCTTGTATCTCATCGCCAAACAATCGGAAGAGGGGCTGGTTATCTCCATTGTCAGTTATGCCCTTCCACACCTAAAGATGGGTGCCATCAGGGACTTTGACAAGATACTCATTGAGTTTGGAATCAACCCCGGCGACATCTGCAACAAGACAGAAAATGTCTACAAGGTAGGCAAGTCGATAATAGAGTTTTTCGGCATTGAGGGCAACCTTGCGAAAGTGCATGGACCACGCCGGGACATCCTGTTTATCAACGAAGCAAACAAAAAGATCACCTACGACATCTTTGACCAGATGCATACCCGCACCAGAGTATGTACCTTCCTGGATTACAACCCCACAGCGGAGTTCTGGGTCCACACCGAGGTCATGCCAAACTTTAAGCATAGTTATGTCCATTCAACATGGCGTGATAACCCTTACCTGAGCGAGACCGAGAAGCAGAAGATCCTGGGCAAGTATGACAAAAAAGGATTCGAGAACTGGGTCAAGGTTTACGGTGAAGGCGAGATAGGGATATTAGAGGGTCAGATCTTCATAAACTGGACCTTCGGCGAATTTGATACTACCCTGCCTTATGGCTATGGGCTGGATTTTGGTTACCACCCCGATCCGGATGCGATGGTAAAGGTTGCCATTGATGAGAAGAGGAAGAAAATATATCTGGATGAATGCTTTTATAACACCGGGCAATCAACCGCTGACCTACGGCAGGCCGTGATCTCTTCAAAGGAAAAGCCAGAGGACCTTGTTGTTGCTGACTGCGCAGATCCCAGGATGATAAAAGAACTGAAAGGATTAAATGTTCACGCGGTCACAAAAGACGGGTCCGTAAGCGAATGGCTTAAAATATTGCTTGACTATGAAATTATAAGCACTGAAAATTCCTACAATCTTATGAGGGAACGGGACAACTACATCTGGTCGGACAAAAAGGCCGGCATCCCCATCGATGCCTTCAATCATCTGATCGATGCCTGGAGATATTATTTCATGTTTCAAAAACAAAAAATCAATACAAATGTTTGGGCTTGACAAATATAAAAAAATTGCCGAGAAGCAGAAGTTTATGCTTGCCGAAATGGAGATCAAGGTGACGGAGCAGAATCAGCTCTACCAGGCTTTGTATCAATTCCTTTCAACAGGCATGGCACTGGGCAAAGATTCGAAGATGAAGGATTATGTCCGGGAAGGCTATGAAGGCAATCCCGATCTTTTCAGCATAGTCACCAAGCTGGCCGGCATGTTTGCTCAGGTAATGGATAAAGTGAAGCTCATGCAACGGAAGGGAGATAAATATATCGAGGTTGAAAATGAAGAGATTGATAAAATATTTGAGAGGACTAATTACTATCAGAATTTCATGGAGTTCTGTCGGCATTGGGCCATAAGCAATTATATCACCGGCAACGGAATCGTCTATGCTCCACGTTTTACGGCAGGAATTAACCAGGGCAAGCTGACGAATGATGGTATGATAATGATGCCGACCCAAAACGTGACAATTTATTCAAAGGGCTGGCGCCAACCGATAGGAAGTTATAGTCTGGATATCGATGAGACTTACCGGATCGATGCACTGGATGTCTGGCATGAACGGTTTGCCCCGACACTCAACTATGACGAGGGCCGGAACTTTATGGGCATGTCGCCGGTTAAGGTAGCCCATGATATTATCAACAGCCAGAATAAGGGCTATGAGATAACGGCGAAGATGTATAGTTATGGCCATCCGCCGGGGATCCTCAGTAAAGAAGCTGAGCATGGTGACGAAACAACAGCAGAACAGGAGTCGAAATTCAGGGAGAGATACCGGACCAAATATCAGGGAGTCGATAACATGGCAGTACCAATCTTCACCCTGGGCAAAATGTCATATACGAAGATAGGCTATGATAACCTTAAGGAACTGGATGTCATATCCATGAGTGAACACGGTCGGAGAGTATTCTGCAATATCCTGCAAACACCATCGCAATTATTTAACGACACCGCTGCAAGTACTTATAATAATCAACTCCTGGCAGAAAAGGCTATTTATACTAATAGGCTTATCCCTGATGTGTCGCAATTCTGTTCAGGCTTTAACAATATTGTCAGAGCCTACGGGGACTTTTTCATAAAACCTGATTATTCAGAAATTGAATGTCTGCAGGAAGAAAAAGTCAAAAAGGTCGATTGGGTAAGCAAGCTATACCAGGACGGTATTATCACCGGCGATTTATATCTGGAAATGATCGGAGAAGAACCAACGGGTCTGCCGGAGATGCAGGTGCGTTATATTAACGCAAACAGAGTGCCTATGGATTTGTCCGAAGGGCAGAACATAGAACGGAGCGATAAATTTTATCTGGAGCACGGGATAAGTGATTATTATGACAAGCCGAAATTCAGGAGAGATAATGTTGACTGGAGGAGAATATACCAGGAGGGTGGAGCTCATTGGGCAGAAGATTTGCAACCATCGAAGCTGGCACAATATTTCGCTGAAAAATTAGTAAAAGAAAACAAGAATACCATCCTTGAAATAGGATGCGGCAATGGCAAGGATTCAATCCTGTTCGCGGTAGCCGGTTTAGATGTTACGGCAATAGATTTAGTTCCCGAAGCAATAAGATTGTCTGAAAGAAACGCCGAGAGAGCGGGCGTGTCGATAACATTTGAGACAGCGAATGTGGAGTCATTAGAATTTAAGGATTCTTCCTTTGATGCCATCTTCTCCCTTAGTGTCCTGCATTCCACGAACATGAAAAAAAGCATCCCGGAAATTTCCAGAGTACTGAAACCTGATGGGATGGGGATGGTTTTCGTTTATTCCGACGTTCAGAGAATTAACGGGAAGAAGACGCAATTTATTTCCGTGAACGAATTCATTAACTTATTGATTCAGAATGATTTTATAATAACTGATTTATATACCGATTCAGAGGAGGAGTTTGATGAGGCCGGAGAAAAGCACATGCAGATTATAACTGAAATAAAGAAGAAATGAGTAAAACAACCTGGAAGAAATGTAATGGTCGATATTTGTGTATCGCTAAAGAGTGCAGGCAATGGACATCAAACGGCTGCAAGCTCAGGAAAGTTGGGCTTACCTGTGATAATAACGACTGCTATTTCAATGTCAGTCCGGTCCCGGGAATATACCAATGTGGATGTATGGATGTCCATCTGGATGCAGATGGGAAATGTTTAGGGGTTAAAGCTAAATAATTCGAATGATATGACAGCAAAAAAGGAAAAGACAGTATTCACCAGGGAGCAGGTGGTCGAGCTTTTGAATAAGCAGAAAGAGAGATGCTCGCTTTCTATTGATGGCAACTGCACCGAGTTTACAGCAAAGAAAAAGGTGCTGGAGGCGAAACTTGTAATCGAAGAGTGATGTTCTTTTAAATGTTGAGGTTATGAACAGGCGCAGGATGTGGAAAACGATCGACCGACAAAAAGCAAGCTATCGCAACAGCATGAAGCCTGTTTTTATGAGGGCCTTCGATAAGCAGATCCAGCCTTTATACCAGAAGATAGCAGAGACATCCGATATAAGGGATATCGAGGTGCCTCCACTGAATGACAAAGCAATCGAAGAGGCTTATAAACGATTGTATATGGTCACGGCTGTTGATTTTTTCAAGGCAAAAAGGGGACAATGGAAAAAGAGCTTTACAAAACAGGTTGATGATGAGATTTTTGAAGATTTGATAATGCAGAATGTGCTGACATATTTGGAACTACACGCTGGAGAGACGGTGGTCGCTGCAGGCGATACCTCTGTTACTCTCATCCAGCAGCTTTTAAAGAAGCTGACACCTGAAATAATTGATCAGGGCCTCGGAGGGGGGGAAGCACAGACCATGCTCAGGGATATGATTCAGAGCGAATGGCATCAGATGAAATACTTCCGGACGGAGAGGATTGTCAGGACCGAAGTGAACAGGGCCAGCAATTGGGGCAGCCTGGAAGGAACGAAGAGCCTGGGAGTGCCTATGATTAAGGGCTGGCTGAGTGCTTTCGCAGGTGAATCCCGCCCCGAACACATGGATGCCGATGGTCAGAAGGTCGATCTGGAGGAGCCGTTCATCGTCGGAGGCGAAGAGTTACAATACCCGGGCGATCCGGCAGGCAGCGCAGCGAATACGATCAACTGCTTATGTTCTTTATATGAGGAATTAAAATAATGCGAGGTGGTGAAATGGTATCACATAGGTCTCATAAGCCTGAGTTGCAAGTTCAATTCTTGTCTTCGCTACTAATTTGGAGAATATTAGTAGATAGAAGGAAATTAAGAGTATGGAAAATTATGCTTTAATAGGATTATTTTTACTATTGGGATACATAGTAGGGAGAATAGTAGAAAGATCATTTCAAGATTTACATAAAAAATAGCAAACGATGGAAAAAATATTATTTAAAAGTTTTGAGCATCAGGTCAAGGATCTCGATGAAGCAAAAGGGATTGTCACGGTTTACATCAACAGCTTCAACAACCAGGATAGTGACGGTGATATTTCATTGCCGGGATCATTCAAGAGGACATTCAAGAACAATGGCAATACGATCCAGCACTGGCTTAATCATGACAGGGATAAGCTGATCGGAGTACCGATCAAACTTTATGAAGATGACTTTGGTGCGATAGCGGTCTCCCAACTCAACATAAAGAAGCAGCTGGGTAAGGATGTATTCGAGGATTATAAACTATTTGCAGAACATGACAAGACGCTGCAGCACTCGGTAAGGGTCCAGCCTATCAAGTTTGAAGAAGATCGGACCGGGGATCAATATAGTCGGAAGGTAAGCGAATGGAAACTCATCATGGAGTTTTCAACCCTGTACGGATGGGGTGCCAACCAGCAAACGCCATTAATTGATATTAAAAGCCTTAAGGACCTGGAACTGATGATGCGCGAAGGCAATTACAGTGATGAGAAAGCCCTGCTCATTAAAGAGACATATAACAAGTTAAAGAGATTATTGGATACCACAGACCCGCCAGGCACTCCCCCAGGGGACCCGCCAGCACTCGAAGGTGATCTGATCAAATATTTTTATAAACAATTAAAAATTTGATAGTTATGGCAAAAGAAGAAAAAACTGTCGAACAGATAGCGGAAGAGATTAACAGTTCTATTGAAGGCTTGAAAAAGTCTATCAAGGACAAGGTCGATCTCTCTGTTCTCGAGGACAGGTTAGAGAAGATAACACTCAAGCTGGATAAGCTCGTGGATGGGGACGGTAAGACGATCGTTCCTGAAGAAATATCCAAGCAGCAGGAACAGCTTGACGAGATTTCTACCCAGCTCAAGCAGCTCGGGGAACACCAGGCCGGGAAGGGCAAGAGCATGTCGTTGCAGGTTTTTGAGAAAGTCAAAAGCAAAGATTTCCAGGACAAGGTGAAGGCTTATACCGGTGGTCAGGGTCAGATAAATGCTTTCGAGGTGGATATCTCGAAAGTTGCTGCTCTCATTGACACCGATGATATAAATGCCGGGAATATTGAGACACAGATAGAGACCGGTGTCTCCGCAGCTCCCTGGCGAGCTAATCCGATATGGGATAACATCAACAAGGGTGTTATTGGCCAGGGCAGGGATAGTGTAAGCTGGTGGGAAGAAACGACCCGCACCGATTCAGCCGCTATGGTAACAGAGCAGGCAGCTCCAACTGTAGGATCGGCAAAGACATGGACCAAGCAGACCCTGGATATCCTAATGATTAAAGATTTCACGAAGGTGTCAAAGTCTGCACTCGAAGATTTTGAATATATCACCAGTGAGGTCAATGATCTGATGAGTAATGGCATACCCAGATTCAGGGAAGGACAACTGCTCTCCGGAGCAGGGACAACTTATCCCAGGGGGCTCACGTATTATGCCAAGACCTTTGCAAAGCCGGCTAATTTCAATTTAGTGCCCGCGGCCAATGAAGGTGACGTGCTGGCAGCGGCCGTTCTGCAGTGCATGAACGGTGACACTTCAGATACGAACAAGAAGGGGTATGTTCCTAACGTTATCCTCTTGAATCCGGGTGACACCGTCAACATGAGATTGCTGAAAAATGCAAATCAGAGTTATTTGCATCATCCCCTGCTTTCTCCGGACGGTAGCATTTTCACTGGGGCGAGGATCGCCACCAGCCTTGACTTGACCGCCGGTCAATTCGTTGTCGGGGATTTTAGCAGGGCAAAGGCTTATGTGAAACGTGCCATGAGGATATCGTTCCATTACGAGAATGAGAATGATGTTTTAGCCGATTTGGTTCTGGTGTTGGCAAGTATGCGTCTGGCAGGATTGAAGGTTACTACGCATGATGCCTTCGCATTTATCACGGGCACATTCGCTGCAGGACAGGCATTAATTCACACTGATTAAAGAAAGGAGAAAAATATGAAAAAGTTATTAGGAATTATTATCGGGCTTCTCCTTATCGTGGGATTGCAGGCTCAGACATCCGGGACAACTTACACGCTCCCGGCGAACGTGACATGGTATAGTGCTTTTAGTAATAGCCATGTTGGTGACTGGGATGCTACGACACTGAAAGACTCGATAGCAGGAACAGCAGCAGCAAAGACATGGATATTCGCTATCCAGAAGCCCAGACTGTATTATTACCAGTTTTTTGTTGAATATGATACAGTGCTGACTCCCGCGAGGGTACTTGGCAACCATGTCATAGTATGGCTTGATGCGAGTATTGACGGTGTGACATACTGCGCTATTGATAGTGTTTTATTCCATCCTGATTTCAGTTCATTGCCTACACAGATTCAGGCTTCGCCTACATTGGCAGCTCTACGGTCATATAATCTTAAAGATGTGACTACCGGAGTGCTTTGGCGTTATCTCAGAATCAGGGCGATAGGGTTAGATGCGAACAAATGCGCAGTTATCTCTAAGCTGGCCATCAAGATTGGTTTGAGAGATTAAGTTAAATGATGAACGAGGGGAGCAGATGAATAATCCCTGCTCTCCTTATTTAAAATCGAGATTATGAAATTAGTGAAAGTAGAATTGAAAACGGGGAAAACCATCGAAGTGCTCCCCCAGGAAGTTGAGATCCTGAAAGAGGCCGGAATGCTGAAAGAATCCAAAGTCCCGAACGTGACCAAAGAGGAAAAAGATGTCGGGAAAACGAAGCAGGATAAGAAAATCCAGCGCAGATCAGCAAACTGGTATCCTGGGCCGGGTGAAACAGAAGAACCACCTCCAAGACCAGCAAATATTGATTCAAAAAGTTTCAAAACAGGTAAGAAGTAATGGACACACGGATCAAGACCGATTTAGTACAGGAGCCTCTCAGCCAGGATGAGCTTTCAACTTTTATCAAGTTCGAAGATGATAACGCTGAGGAGGATCTGCTCATAACCAATATGATCAGCTCAGTCCGTGCACATTTTGAGAAGCGGACAGGTCTGGCATTTGCAGAAAAGACCTTCGAGACCTTGTTCCGGTACGATGACAAGCCATACCTCCTGCCCCGATCCCCGGTTATCAGTGTCGACAAAGTCGAGACTGTCGATTACCTGGGAACAAAAGTCGAACTGGTACTGAATTCCGGTTATTACAAAAGAGGCCTGTACGAAGTCTTGATCCAGGCATCGGAGATGACCAGCGACAGATATTATGATCTGCTGGTTACTTATAAGGCAGGATATGGCCATGCAGATACCGAAAAACTACCGGCAGACCTTCTGGAATGCATGAAGATGCAGGTCAAACAATGGTATGACAACAGGGATGATTTCTTCGAGTTCAATATCCTCGGCAGTATCGACAAGATTCTTAACAAGTACAAGACGAAAGTAATATGAGGCCAACGAAGTATAATAAACGGATAACTGTCCAGCAAAGGATAACAGTTGAGAATGATATCGGAGGCTGGAGCAACACATGGACTGATATGTTTTCTTGCTGGGCCTCGGTGGTACCGGTTAAGGGATTTAAGAAACTCGAATATGCCAAACTTGAATACAATGAGGCATACGAAGTGGAGATGCGCAAAAGAATGATAAACGCAGACGGTGACTGCCGCATAGTTTTTAAGGGCAATAATTACCAGATCATCTCCTTTATGATCGATGATGACAAAGTTAACCTGGATATAGCAAAGACCGCGGGATGATAACTTTTACAATAGATGACCGGCAGTTCCGGCGGCAGATGCGACAGTTTGCCAAACGCAAAGACGCTGAATTCAAGCATGCTGTCCTCCGGGCAACTCTCGAGATGGAGAAGCTGGCCAAGATGAAGGTCCGGAACTTCACCCGTAGTGCAAAAGTGAAAAGCGGGTTCCTGATAAATAACATCCGCAAACGGATCATAGCATCAGGACTGACAGGAGAAGTTATCAGCTGGGCCGGATACTCCCAGGCATTCGAAGAAGGAACAAGGCCGCACATCATAAGGGCCAGGAACAAGAAAGTCCTTGCCGGACCAAAACGAGGTGCTCCTGCAGGATGGGATATAAGCGCGAAGAGCGCCTCGATGGGTTATGCCACCTATGGCAAGCAAGTACAGCATCCCGGCACGAATCCGCATCCTTATATGTATCCGTCATGGAGATTCGCATGCCAGCAACTGGAAAAACTTATTAAACAAGCATTATGACATACAGGGATCCTTCACAGCAACTACTGAAAGCTTACCAAAACATACTGGATGGACATATCATTTATGAAGGTGAGACAATAACCGTCGGTACCAGGATCCCCAGGAAGAAAACGAAATATGTCTACCTGTATATCGAGGCAACGAATAACTATTCAACAGGTGACAAGGTTCTTTACAATATCACGATGGCCATGCAGATAGTGAGCCTGCAGGATATTAGCGAAGGCGACGAGACAGTCGTGAACAGTATTCTTGATCAGTTGCTGGGAATAGTCGGCGATCCCGACTCGATAATCATGAATGATTTTACCGCCCTGACCAGCACTTTTGGAGACTCGGAACATGATACGGAGATGAGCGAATCCAATTATATTATAATTAAAAAATTACGAATGTTACACTTTATAGAACAAAAATGAAAATGAAAAAGATTAAATTTTTTATGCCGCTAGCATTTATAATGCTGGCCGTAATTCTACTCGCCACAACAAGCGTGCGTAATGCCCGCCTTATTAGCCGGTTGACGGTAACGGAAAATCTTGTCACGCCGACGACCTCCACATTTATAGAGATCAACGGGCTTGATGAGGTTGTAAACTACACACCTGGCAGTCTCCGTTTTGATGTTGACAATATATGGGCAGATACCGTCTGCCATACAGGTATAATAGACCTGACAAGCCTTACCAATTCGCTTGGTGAGACATTGGATCTGACGGGTGATGTCATTGTTGCCGCTAAATTCCGTTTGGTTGATGTTCTCGGGGCAACATGTGTCATAAGCAATGGAGTATCAACTTCTTATCCTCTTTTTGGTACTACGTACTCGTTTCAGCTTAACGCTAATCAAAGCCTGCTTTTCAAGGCAGACACGGTGCTTGCACCTGTCTCCGCGTCATTAAAACATATTACTTACACCGGGAGCAGCGATGCGGCAATACTTTATGTAATTCTGTTAACAGCAGATAGTTATCAATAATTAAAATTTATAGAGATGGGAAAAGTACCAGGTTACAAAATTGTATTACAGTTCGATAGCAAGACCCTTGTCGGTTATCGCAGTCATAGCATGGATGCAGAGGCTGATATGGGCGATGCAACGACTGGAGCATCAACAAATCAGTGGAAGGAAGTTATCCCACTGTTCAAAGGCATGGAATTTAGTGTTGATGGTCTTTATGATCCTGTCGCTGGGGACAATAAAAGCTTTGATGATGCTTTTGATCTATTGAAAGGTGGGACTAAATTCACGGCTAAGTACGGCAACACAGAAACCGGCAGTAGATATTATTCCGCGGATGCTTATATCCGCAGGGTGCATATCGACGGACCTCATGATGATCTTGCCAGTTATACTGTTGATGTTATCGTGACAGGTGAGCCGTCAACGGGCGTAGTTGGGGCATAATGGAAAAATGGCAGGCAGAGATAAGCCTTAAATTCAAAAGGGTTCCCTGGCGCTTTAAGGTGGGCTTTACCTATGAGTGGAAGGCCTGGCTTTTGGCCTATGACCATTTTGACGTGGGACCGGAAGAGTTCTCAAAGCTGGATATCGATAAGCAGATCACTGGACTGGCTTACGGTGCAGCAGCTTGGCACTTGTTAAAGAATGGCAAGAAGGTTTTCTTCAGATATGTTGATCTGGAAGAAGCATTGCTAAAGGCCACCAAAGCCGAGAATATGAAGTTGACCGATGCCATGTCGTATGCCAAATTCCCAGACTGGCTGAAAGCCTGCAATGAAGCAGGAAAAAAAAAAGAAGAGACTTAATAATCTCCGACATTTATGACATGGCCTTTGCTGAGCTGGGACTGACGGAAAAAGAGTTTTTCTCAATGCCTCCATTTCGGACATATATGATGCAGATGAGATATAACAGGGAGATAGAACGACGATGGGAACAGACAAGGTTTATAGCTTCAATGCAGCACAATACTGCTCAGGGAAGGAAAAGAAACATAACACCCCAACAGATTATAAGACTTCCTTTTGATAATAAATCGGGGATACCGGAATGGAATAGAGAGGAGGCTCTTGAGTTGATAGCAAAATGGCCGGATATACCAAAAAACTGATGTAGAATGAAAATTATTGGTCAGCTGAAAGCTATTTTAGGGTTAGACAAATCCCGTTTCGACAAGGGTTTTGATGATGCTGAGAAAAAAACCAGCAAATTCAATTCAGGCATGAAAAAGCTGGCAGGTATTATGGCTGCTGCTTTTGGTATAGGAATACTTATCAATTTTGGCAAGCAGCTTATTGGACTTGCATCAAAAGTCGAAGGAGTAAGAACTGCCTTTGAAAGACTTGGAGATCCGACTTTACTTGAACAATTAAGAACAGCGACAAGAGGTACGGTTACTGATCTTCAATTAATGCAAAAGGCTGTCCAGGCAAAGAACTTTAAAATACCACTTTCCCAGTTAGCCACTTATTTTGAGTTTGCCACAAAAAGAGCTATACAGACGGGAGAATCGGTTGATTACCTGGTGGATTCCATTATAACAGGCATCGGGCGTAAGTCGGTACTTGTTATGGATAATCTGGGGATCTCAGCAGTGGAACTTCAAAATGAGGTTAAAAAGACAGGTGATTTTGGAATTGCTGCCGGAAATATCATCCGCAGGGAACTCGAATCAATGGGTACCGTTGCGGAAACAACAGCAATAAAGATCGCTTCTATAAAAACAGCTTGGGAGAATTTGAAGACATCACTCGGAGAGGCCATTATTGGAAGCGATAAATTACAGTCATTATTAGATTGGGCAAAAACCATGATTGAAATTCTTAATGACCCTCATTTAACAGACTGGCAAAAATTCCGGATGACCCCGGAGAAATACAAAAGATACAAAGAATTATATGTCGATATGTATTCCGGTGGTGAATCTAAAGGGGGACCGCTTGCTGCAGGAATTGTTGAAAAACAAGTCGAGACAATAGCCGATTTAAGAGCAAAATTAGAAGATTTAAAAAAACAAGTTGAAGATACTCGGGGATCAGAGGATGCCAGAGGACGAGGCCTATTAGAGCAGATAAAGATAACAGAAGATTTGATTAAGAAACTGACCACTCTTGAAGAAGTACTTGTCAGGGTCGAAGGAATTTCAAAAGTAAAAGCTCCTGCTCTGACTGGTATAACAGGATTGCCTACTGAGGGAATACAACCATTTGGTGGTATATCAGCAGAAACCGGGCAAATAGATGAAATGACAGAGGCTCTCTATGAACAACAAACAGCCGTCGCCATTTTATCAAACGCCTTTGAGACTTTATTCACATCAACGGAAGATGGGTTTAAGGCAATGATTGATTCCATAATAGCCGGACTGAAGAGACTGATAGCAGAACTGCTGGCGAGGGCTGCAGTATTAACTATCCTTAATATAGTGACGGGAGGCTTTTCAGGTGCTTTAAAAGGCGTCTTTAAGGGAGCGGCTGCAAGTATGGGTTTTACAAAAGGAGCCAGCGGAGGTACTGTACCTTCCGGATACCCTCATGATACATTCCCGGCCATGCTGAGCTCTGGAGAGACAGTGCTGACAGCAAGGCAAAGCAGGGATTTCAACAGATCAATAAATATACACGTGACCGGCGAAATAGCTGGCAGGGTAATCGCATTGCAAGGACGAAGAACGGAGGAAGAAAACTAATGGTATGGGGAGAAAAATATAAAGCACTGTTGCGGGACCGCTTTAATGTTTTGGGGACAGTAAAAATATATCAGGATGGTTATTCTGGCGTTGTCACCACTCTTATCGGAGCAGGCAGTACCCCTCTGAGATTTGAGTTTTGTAATAAATCCGATGATCCCTTTGATCCCATCAAGAGCTCAAGAGTCATTCTGACGGTATGGTCTTTTAGCATGTTTGCTTTGGCAGAATTATATTCAGTCGAAGATATGTACCATAAAGTAGAAATCTTTAATGGAGAAAATTTATACTGGACGGGGTACATTGACCCTCATCAGTGTACGGAGCAATATGGGCCGGTGCCTTATTCCGTGTCTGTCTGTTGCATTGACGGATTGACATTGCTTAAAAATATTCTCTACGAGGAAAGTCCGGGAACGCCATACAACGGACGTATCCGGGAGAGCCAGATCATACTTGATATACTTGCAAAAATAGGTTTTACTTCATTTTACGAGTTTTGTAATATCTATGAAAATAGGATGGCTGATAGTGTTGATGATTCACCCTTTGATCAGACATTTCCAGACGTGGATATTTTCAAGGATATGTACTGTTATGAGGTGCTTGAGAAGATTCTTAATTCTTTCAATGCTATTATCCGGCAGAGTTACGGGGTGTTTTATATCACCAGACCCACGGAGATGATAGGGGACAGCGTGGCAGGCAGATACTTCACCGATGCGACAACAAAAAACTCAGTTATTATCACACCCGATCAGTTTATTTATCGTCCAGACACGCATCCTTCAAGCACGATCAGACAAGTCCCTGGTGGAGTAAAGATGATGCAATCCCCGGCAAAGAAAGTAACAATAAAACAAGATTATGGATGGAAAGAATCATGGTTAGACAATTGGGAATTTAAAGGTGATACTTATCATGTTGGTCCGGGTACATGGGATTATTGGACAAATAATGGGAGTACTCCTTTAACAAATTGGATAACAACGGAAACAGATGGTTGTGCTCTTCCTTCACATGCCATTCCATATACTTACAAAATCAGTCAAATTTTTGGTATCAATGCTATAATTAGTGCAACAGATAAATTTGGTTTTTCATTTGACTGGATGACATATAGTTGGCATGATGGTAGTATCAATGCTGTTACAATTTCTATTCAAGTAAAAAACAATACAAATTCAAAATATTTAACCCGTAGTGGTGCTAATATCCTTGCATGGGTTGATACTGAAGATTATGTAGATTTTATATATGTTGTTCCGAATGGTATTAGTGAATGGAAAACATGGAAGGGGATATTATTAACTGGTTTAGAGGCAAATGGATCTTATACAATAACATTATATGGTTCTCATGCTGCCGGGGATGAGATTGACTTTATAACAGGGTTTAAAAATATTAAGTTTTTTGTCAATTCTGAAGAAATGTCTGCAATGGAAAGTATGCAGGTACTACCTTATCAAAGAGATAGATTTCTTGGAATATTTTATAGTAAAATGAGACAAAGAACAGTTTACAAAACTTCCAAAATAAGAAATACAAAAGGAAAAGATTATACTAAAACCAATCCTATCAATGGCGAAGAGGTTGAATATGATTGTTTACTTGGCGATGTGGTTGATGCTAATATTGAAAATGTACTGGAGCAGTTTGCCGGTGCTCTGGCAATTATAGGAGATTTGCAGTTTAAGGTTGATAAAGTCAGATTAACGGGCAGTAGTGGTATTATTGCTATAAGTTGCGGAGGTGCAGGAGGATCGGTAGTATTTAATTCAACTTTAACACAGACAGCTATTGACTTTGTTACTGACAATGCCGCTGATTTTGCAGCGGTAGAAATCACGGTGACAAGTGACGGTGAGGATGTTATCTTCACATCAGATGTGGCAGGTATGGATTTTGATGATGCTGCGGTTACTTATAAGTCAGGTACAATGGACGGGATAGTAACACATACCACACCTGCTTATACATTAAATCCTACGATCTCATGGAGTCGCAGATGGACGGTAGAAATGAAAGAACTCTCACAGATAATATGTGATGAGATAGCAGATCAGTACAGCAGACCTAAGCAATTGATTCAGATGCCTATTATGGACACTTCCGGACAAATGGCAATCAACCTTTTAGGAAATATTCAAGACACAATAAACACTCTTGACGGTAAAGCTCGTGTTTTTGTTATTAACAGGGGTGATTTTGATGAGAGAAACCGGATGTGGAATCTTGATCTTTTTGAGATAGGGACGGAAACGAGTTCCTTTATTATGACCTTTGATACTGAAAAGACAGGATCAGCAACGAAGACAATTGTTATTCCTACTTATTCAAATGGATATAACTGTAAAGTTGATTGGGGTGATGGTAGTTCAGATGATTATGTTGGTGGCACACTAAATACACCAGGGACAATTACACATATTTACGCAACAATTGGTATTAAGGAAGTTAGTATATCAGGTACTTTCCCGCAGATATATTTCAATGATGCCGGTGATAAGTTAAAGTTAATTGAAATAAAAAATTGGGGAACTGGTGTTTGGCGTTCTATGGAAAAAAGTTTTTACGGTTGTTTAAACTTGATAGCAACGTATGGAGATCAACCGAACACGAATGATGTTACGAATATGTCGTACATGTTTCGTGATTGTTTTAAATTCAACGGGTCTGTTGCCAATTTTAATACATCATTGGTCACGGATATGTCATATATGTTTTATAATTGTTGGGCTTTTAATCAGTCTGTTGCTAATTTTGATACGGCAGAAGTGACGGATATGACTTATATGTTTTGCGACTGTCATAAATTCAATCAGTCTGTTGCTAATTTCGATACGGCAAAAGTGACGACCATGTATGGTGTGTTTACAAGTTGCTGGGTTTTTAATCAGTCAGTGGCTAATTTCGATACGGCAAAAGTGACGACTATGTATCAGATGTTTTATGGTTGCTGGCTTTTTAATCAGTCTGTTGCTAATTTTGATACGGCATTGGTCACGTCTATGTATGATATGTTTTGTAATTGTTTGGCTTTCAATCAAAATATATCGGGATTCAATGTTGTAAATGTTACAAGTATGTTCGATATGTTCCTGGATGCTTTTAAGATGACAACATCAAACTATGATGCTTTATTAATAGCCTGGTCTGCACAAGATGTAAAAAATGATGTTCCCTTTCATGCTGGAACTGCAAAATATACTGCCGGTGGTGCTGCTGCTGCTGCAAGAGCACATCTTGTTTTAGCAGTTGGTAGCGGTGGTCACGGTTGGACAATAACAGATGGAGGACAAGTTTGATAAAAAAATTATATAGTAATGGAAGTAAAAATATTAAAAGATGAAATAAAGCATCCACGAAGTAAGGATGAGATTAACACCTGCCGATATTCTATTACTCAAACCGGCAACTACGGGAACTACTCATCCATTTCAGTAATGAAAAAGTCACTTATAATATTACTCTTATTATTTGCCGCTACTCTTAAAGGGGCAACATACTATATAGCAACTCCTGCGAATGGGGGTAATGATATTAACCCCGGGACGATCAATTCTCCGTGGGCAACATGGCAAAAAGGCTTTAATACGGCGGTGGCGGGAGATTTAGTTTATATCAGGGGTGGTACTTATAATACATCCGGCTTCTCCGGCTACGGTAATTGGAACGGAGTTTATATCAATGGTAAGGGAGGCACGTCCGGGAATCCTGTGTGTATTGAGGCTTACCAAGAAGAAATACCAATTCTTAATTGTGCGTCTTTCCCAACCAACGGCAGTGCGAAGCGAGGAATAAATATTGTTAATAGTCCCTATATGACTATTAAAGGGCTGATTGTTCAAAACGTGCCGGAGAACGGTGCTTTAGCAGCCGGTTTTATGATACAGTCATCGAATTATATAACAATCGAGAGGTGTGTCTCAAGACATAATTCAGGGCCGGGATTCGCTGTAAACGGATTCTCCGATTATGGATATTTTATTAATTGTGATTCTTATCATAATGAAGATTATCTGGATGATGGCGGATTCGCTGACGGGTTCATAGCTTCACATTATGGTAGTACCGGGGGTTATCATACGTTCTTTATCGGTTGCAGGGCGTGGGCAAATAGTGACGATGGCTTTGACCGTTTTGCTTCCGATGCAGGAAATAAAGGAGGTTATATAACATGGCAGAACTGCTGGTCATGGGATAATGGTCGCAGAGACGGTAATGGAACGGGCATCAAGTGGGGAGCCACGCAAGGTTATGAATCCGGCAATCCGATAGCAGTTGTGATGAAAAATTGCCTTGCTTTTAATAACAGGTCAATAGGAATAGATCAGAGTGAATGCGAAGCGAAGGGAACACTTTATAACAATGTATCTTACAAGAATGGTTCTCAGGGATTTTATAACAACAGAAACACAGCGAGTATTTTTCGTAATAATATCAGTTACCTTAATACTGGAAGCAATTGGGTTAACCAGACTAATTTCATTCATGATCATAATACATGGGATGGTGGTGTAACTGTAAGTGATGTGGATTTTGTAAGTCTAAATAGTACTGGTGTTGATGGTGCTAGACAATCAGATGGGTCACTTCCTAATCTTGATTTTCTTAGACTTACATCAACATCCGATTTAATAAATGCCGGTGTAAATGTAGAATTATCTTATGAAGGGACTGCTCCAGATTTAGGTGCATTTGAATATATATTTGGGGATACCTCCCCAGACTTGGATGAAATTATAAAAAGGATTTTAAAATATGGTGGGGTTATAAAATATAGTGGAGAGCGTATAAAATGGTAGAATTTGATAATATAGTAAAACAATACAGGAATCCGCTATTCTTTATGATTTACAGCATGGTAAATAACCTATGTGATGCGGAAGATTTAACGCAAGTGACGTTTATGAAAGCTTATGAAGGTAAGTTTACACCTGATTATAAGTTTTCTACATGGTTGTTTAAGATAGGCAGAAATACAACTTTGGACTTTATAAAACATAAAAGTTATATTCCTTGCAACTTTAAGGAATTGGATTATAATATGAGGTTGGACTGTCTTAACCCTGAGCAGGAGTTGATTAATAAAGATCAAATTAGTAAAATTGAAAAAGCTATTGAGCAATTAGAATCACCATATAAGGAAATTATTAACCTGCGATCAGAAGGGTATCAATACAATGAGATTGCGGAAATAATGAATTTATCAATGGGTATAATACAAAGTTATTTACATAGAGGAAGAAAAAAACTTAAAAAATTATTATCATGAAAAAATCAATGTTTCTTTTACTGGTTTTATTTACAGGGTGTAAGTGCGTCCTGAGTCAGATTCCACCACAGACTATCTATGCTGGTGCAGGCTGTGAAGCTTCACTGCCTAACTATGTTCCGAGAGTTACTGTTCTTGATAACTGTGCAATCAATTCTATTATTCAGGCTCCGTTGCCTGGATTCCTGCTGACTGCAACTAATCCGATAGCGACAGTCTTTATTCGAGCTGCGGATATATCTAATAATATAGCAGAGATTAGTTTCACAGTTACACTTTTAGACACAATACCTCCGATAATTAATTGGGATACTTTGTCAAGTGATGCCACGTGGAATATTATTGACAGGTTTTATAATATGGCCGACCTGATGGTGTTGGATAAAATGGAGGAGTTTGATGCCACATTCCCTTATGAGTTTTATAACATTCCAGAAAACGATAGGGATTCTACGTACTATAAAAACACTATGATTATTTGGACACCTCCAGCTTATGCAAAAAATAAGATGGGACGAAGAGTAATAACATTTGTGCCGGATAGTTTAATTTTACAAATTTATTAAAAGTATTTTAATAAACTAATTATAGTACAATTTGGAAAACAATTATCACAGCGAATTAAATGATTAATTACTATAAACAATGACAATAACAATTCCGACATGATCTACAAAGCAATCTTCTCAACCGAATCCCTACCCGTTGTTGGTGGTACCACAGGAGCACTGACACAGATAAGTAAATTCATGCCCGAATGGAGTGTTGTGACGTCATTGATAGTACTAACTATTGTCGGCACATTAACTGGCTATCTTATTAAGTTGCTGTTGGATTGGCTCTTTTCAAAAACTAAAAAGAGATGAACCACTTCAGCAAGACATCAAAAGCAAGGCTCAGGACCTGCCACGTGGATCTGCAGATATTGTTTGCCCACGTTGGACAGGAAATGGATTGTACGATAGTCTGCGGACACCGGGAAAAGGAGGAGCAGGATAAGGCCTATGCGGAAGGAAAGTCAAAACTGAAATATCCACAGAGTAAACACAACAGGATCCCCAGCTGGGCTACTGATGCCGCACCGTATG
>Ga0307380_10001665_pt1 | contig 32272 bp, 30 predicted proteins | sample UN3MG_FD_202239 | JGI IMG/M metagenome (GOLD analysis project Ga0307380, IMG submission 202239) | Soil microbial communities from Risofladan, Vaasa, Finland - UN-3 | ecosystem: Environmental > Terrestrial > Soil > Coastal area > Acid sulfate soil | place: Finland: Risofladan, Vaasa | collected...
TAGTGGCCAAAGTAGCATCTCCGCCCTATGATGTTCTAAATAGCGAAGAAGCCCGTCAATTGGCAAAAGACAATCCTTATTCCTTTCTTCACGTTAATAAAGCAGAGATAGATTTAGACTCTTCCATAGACCATTATGACCAGAGAGTGTACGAAAAAGCCAGCAAAAATCTCGATAGGTTGATTGAGAAAAAAGTGTATTTACAGGATGAGCAGGAGAAGATTTATATCTATAGACAGATAATGAAAGGAAGGATCCAAACCGGATTGGTGGTCTGTGTTTCTATAGATGATTATCTTGAAGGAAAGATTAAGAAACATGAAAATACTCGGGCGGATAAAGAAAAAGATCGTATTAACCATATTGATTTTACTGATGCAAATACTGGTCCTGTATTTATGACTTATAAAGCAACAACAGAAATAACCGAAGTTTTAAATAAATGGGTCAAAGAGAAAGAACCAGTATATGATTTTACTTCAGAGGATGAGATAACCCATACCTGTTGGATAATCGATGATGCACAAACAATTCAACAATTAATAAATACCTTTGCCAAGATTGATTATCTTTATATTGCCGATGGTCACCATCGGGCAGCAGCAGCGACTAAAGTGGGGCTGAAGAGAAGAGAACAGCTTAAAAATTATACCGGGAAGGAAGAGTTTAATTACTTTCTGTCTGTCCTTTTCCCTCATGATGAACTATATATTATGGACTACAATCGGGTAGTAGCTGATTTAGCAGGAAATTCTGAAGAAGAATTTATCCAGAAAATATCTAAAAAATTTACCATAGAAGAATATAGCGGAGAAGGACCCTACCGGCCGGAAGCAAGACATACCTTTGGCATGTATTTAAATAACTACTGGTATAAACTAACTGCTAAACCGGGGACTTTTAATGAAGATGATGCAGTAGACAGTCTTGATGTATCGATATTACAAAATAATCTGCTTACCCCTATTTTGAAAATAGAGGACCCCCGAACAGACCAAAGAATAGAATTTATAGGAGGAATTAGAGGTTTGGAGGAATTAGAGAAAAGAGTTAAGGCGGGGATGAAGGTAGTCTTTTCCTTGTATCCCACTTCTATAGAAGAATTAATGAAGGTTGCTAATGCAGAAAAATTAATGCCTCCCAAATCAACCTGGTTTGAACCCAAGCTGCGGAGTGGTATCTTTATCCATAAACTATCGGGATAAAAAGTATTTTCAAGGATAGTGTAAAATGTTAGTAGGAGGTTTTGAAGAAAAAGAATAATGGAGTGAACTCCCTCAAGCTAGACACCTTAAGTCTTAACCCACCATGCATTCCCGAGAGCTATTCTTTGACAGCAACCTCTCATTTTCCCCTGGAGGCCGATAGGCTAAAGACGAATTCAGCTTCTTCTTCTTAATTATATACATTTTTAATAAAATAGGAAATCCTCTCTGTTACATCAAAAAAAGGTTTCATATTGACATAATTATAACTCCTCCCGTTTTAGGGTTTTAAAGAATGATTAAGGCTCTGGCATTATCACAAGGATTGCCTTTTCCGGACATACTTATTCTGATACCATTATCTTTTAGTATTTTAATGTAATCTTTACAGGTATATTTAATACCATGATCTTTAATGATGAATCAGACCTTAATCATCTTGAATACTTCTTATGGGTTACTATTACTTTATTTCTCCGTAGGGAAGCGGTGTTTTTCTTATAACCATAATAGGAATGTTTACAAGAAACATCCTTTATCTTATTTTTCATCTCTGCTTCTTTCTTACTTTTTAACTGGTAACAAAGGGTAGATCTTTTGATGTAGATTAGTCTGCAGCTTTCTTTGATTAATTTATATAAGGACCGGCAATTATGGGTGAGCCCTCTTTTTTATCTCTAGTAGGTATTCTTTCTCTTTTTTTAAAATATAATTCTCCAGGGCCAGTTTATCGACAATCTTCTCAAACTTTCCTATTGTGTCTCTGGTTTTTCTACTTCTTGATCAGTATTATTATTTAATTCTCCATCTAAGTATTACCATGTCCTGCGGTTGGACGTCCGAGAAAGATGTTGTACTCTTTTCCTAATGATAGAATCCTTTCACCGCTAAGTGCTCTTTGAGTCATTTCTTCTTTTAGCTCTATGGAATACTTCCTCTTTTTAATACCCCTTATCTTTGCCCCCTTCTTTGCCCCACTTGCTGGTTATTTTATTATATAACAAGTCTTATTTTCTCCTAAATGTGTCTAGTGGAATAAATACAGCCCACATAGATTAATCCTTTGATATTTTGAGGAAAAATTGCATCCGCGACCAATAAAGGTAAGAAAAATCCCCACAAGTTCTTGTCACCAACAGTTCCTCAAAGGGTTTGACAAATTTCTATATAGTGTTATAATTTCGCGTAGGAGAAAAAATTGCTCAATTTACAAGGAAGATTGATTATGCTTTTTCTAACAAAAGAAGATATGAAAAAGGTTTTTTCCATGAACGATGCAATTGTTGCCGTTAAAGAAGCTTTCAGTATGTATTCTCAGGGAAAAAGCGTAGTACCGCTCAGAGTAAATATTAACATTCCTAAATATCAAGGCCAGAACCTTTATATGCCAGCATACGTGAATGACCTGGATATCGGCGGAGTAAAGATCGTGTCGGTATTTCCAAACAATATAGAAAAAGGGATAAGATCGATACAGGCTACGATGGTGCTTATAAATGAAGAGACTGGGGAAGTGTGTTCGATTTTAGATGGGACTTACCTTACCCAGCTTCGTACAGGAGCTGCTCAGGGAGCTGCTACGGATATTTTGGCAAGAAAAGATTCAAAAGTTGGAGTGCTTTTCGGTTCAGGAGAACAGGCTTCATCGCAATTGGAGGCTATGCTAACAGCGAGGAAACTTGGAAAAGTATACGTTTTCGATATAAATAAAAAGAGGGCAGCAGAATTTGCTGATAAAATACGAAACAAATTAACAGGCCATGATGCGGAAATTATTGCAAATTCCGACATTGATGAGATTCTGCCTATGGCTGATGTAATAACTACCGTGACCACATCGAAAAAACCAGTCTTTGATGGGCGGCTTGTAAAGGAAGGTGCTCATATCAATGGCGTGGGTTCATACACTCCTGATATGCAGGAACTTGACGAATATTTGGTGAAAAGGGCCGACAGAGTTTTCGTGGATTCAAAAGAAACCGTTCTCTCAGAAGCTGGTGATTTCATAATTCCTATGAAACATGGTACTATTGGCTTCAACAGAATAAATGGAGAACTGGGAGAAGTAATCTCGGGTAAAATACCCGGGAGACAAAGTGAGAAAGAAATAACCCTATTTAAGACTGTAGGAATTGCAGTTGAGGATGTGGTGGTAGCTGCAGAAATTTATCGCAGGGCCTTAAGTGCAGGTCTGGGAACGAAATTAGAGTAGGAGTAAGAAACTTGGACATCGTCTGGAACCCGCCAAAAGATTGGAAGAGAATCAAGACTATAGACGCCCACGCAGCTGGGGAGCCTTTGAGGGTAATCGTGGATGGCTTCCCACCCCTTCCCGGGCGCACCATACTGGAGAAAAGGCGCTACCTCAAAAACAACTTTGATTTTCTGCGCACGACTTTAATGTGGGAGCCGCGAGGGCACGCGGACATGTACGGAGCAATCATTACAGAGCCGGTAAGTGAGGGAAGTGATGTCGGCGTGATTTTCCTACACAACGAAGGTTACAGCACAATGTGTGGCCACGGTGTGATTGCTTTAACAACTGTCTTTCTTGAGACCGGGATGCTCGAAAAGGTCGGAAAAAACCCGGTGATCAAGATGGATACACCAGCTGGTCTGGTAACCGCAGTCGCTCATAGAGAAGGAAAGAGGATAAAGAAAGTTTCTTTCCAGAATGTCCCTTCCTTCGTTTACCTTAAGGATCAGACTGTAGAAGTCCCTGGAGTGGGGAATGTGCACTACGATCTGGCTTTTGGAGGTGCCTTCTATGCTTTCGTCAGGGCAGAGGAGCTAGGAGTCAGCCTGGAGCCAAAAGATTTTCGCCAGCTTATCGACCTCGGGATGCGCGTTAAAAAAGCCGTGATGAACTCCGTGTCCATACGCCATCCCTTTGAAGAAGACCTGAGCTTTCTTTACGGCACAATCATCGTTGGAAAGACGCTGAAACCAGGCCACCACAGCAAAAACGTTTGCATCTTCGCCAACGGGGAAGTTGATCGCTCTCCCACCGGGACTGGTGTGAGCGCGCGAGCCGCAATTCATTATTTCAAAAAAGAACTTTCCTTAAATGAACCTTTCACGGTGGAGAGCATTATCGGGACTTGTTTCACAGGAAAAGTCGTAACCACCACGAATTTCGGCCCTTACGAGGCGGTTATTCCCGAAGTGACGGGAAGCGCTCACATCGTAGGAAAGTGTGAGTGGCTTCTGGATCCTCAGGATCCTTTGTGCAATGGGTTCATACTTCGATGAAATTTCAGAAAATCAAAAAATCATGGTAATCTACTGAAAGCCGGCTATTAAATGATATGCATTAAAAATATCGAATATAAAAAAATGAGAGGTATAAAATGGAATTTAATATTGGAATTGAAATGAGAGATGAATACAAACGCTTAGAAGTGGCAAAAGGAGCAATGAAATTAATCCGTGATGTGATGCTGGTGAAGCCCGGTGAGAACGTAGTTATTTCTTATGATACTTACAACGACGAAAGAGTTGTGAAAGCTTTAGCTAATGCTGCATATACTATAGATGCTGTTCCCACTGTTGTTTATACTCCTACTGGGAAGGGTTTTTACAGCCAAAACACACCGCCAGCTCCTTTGGCTGGTGCCGTAGCCAATGCAGATGTGTGGATTGAACTTGCCTATGCACCGATTATGCATGGTGCTGCTTATAAGCAAGCAGTAGACGTTAATGGCGCTCGCTATATTTGCGCTACCGGTTTGGATGTGGAAATGTTAGTTAATACCATCACCAATGTTGACTATGATATGGTTATTGAATTGGGTGAATATTTCAGAGCCCGTATTGAAAAGGCTAGTGAAATATTGGTTACCAGTAAAGAAGGGACCAATCTGAAAGGTGTTCTTGGTGGTCGTAAAATTCGTCATTCTGGGATAAAAGCCTCGATGAAGGGTTACCCTGTAATGCTTTGTGGTCAGACCAGCTGGTGCCCCATTGAAGAAACTGTCGAAGGTACATTGGTATTTGATGGTGCTGTTTTTCCGCCCACCTATTTAGGTCTCCTCAATAAGCCTATCACCTTGGAATTTAAAGAAGGACGTTTAATTGATGTTTTTGGTGAAGGTTCAGAAGCTCAGAAGTATAAAGATTGGTTTGCTTCCTTCAATGATCCCAACATGTATCGTTTAGCTCACTTCTCTCAAGGCTTCAATCCTGGAGTAACTAAACTTACCGGCAGAATTGTTGAAGACGAAAGAGTTTTCGGTTGCATGGAATTTGGTATTGGCAGCCAAGGTGTTACCATTGGTGGCGCCTTCTGGAATGCTGCTTCTCATACCGATGGTATTGTTCTTCATCCCACACTGAGCTTGGATGGAGAAATTATAGAAGAAAACGGTATTTATGTTGATTCCATTGCCCGCGAGTTTTGCAAAAAGTTGGGTGTAGCTGGTTATTAATAACCTTTTAAGGGGAGGCAAAACATGGTAAAGAAAATATTGTATATTAAGCCAACAAATTATAATGCTCTTAATTATTATATCAAAGAATATCTGGAAAAGTATAAGGATACTAATACAGAAATTAATGTTGTGAATATAAGCAAGGGTCTAAAGCATCTGGGGTACATGTATTATGAGTCCTTGGCTTCTTTAGAGATTTTAGACTGGTTAAGGAGGCTGAGAATAAAGGTTATGATGGCGCTATTATTGGTTGCTTTTATAATCCTGTATTATATGCCGCCAGAGAAATCTGTGAGCATATGGTAGTTAGCGCTCCTATACTGAGTAAATGATACATCAGGAAATTAATTTGGCTATTAAAGAAGACAAAGCGGAAAGTGTTATTCTCGGTTGCACTATGCAGTTTGGTTTTTTTGAGCAATTGCAGAAGGAATTTTCTGTGCCGATTATTGATTCTATGTTGGCAGTTTTGAAGTATGTTGAGCTTTTGGTGGAAATACGGGATAAAATGAATTGGTATACTAGTAAAGTTGGAGGTTTTACCACTCCGGATAGAGCAGAAATTAAAGAGTGATGTATCGAGGAAGATTATAATATTCAGGGTTTATGGAATAAATAAAGAGACAAAATATAAAATGTAAATGAGGTTTGATTCGTATGGATTTATCTATTTACCCACGCCGCCGGTATTATCAAGGTCCTACCCCTATTGAGAAGCTGGAACGTTTATCGCAGGTATTGGACGGTCCTAATATCTACATGAAAAGGGATGATACTCTGGGGGCGGCTTTTGGTGGTAACAAAACAAGAAAACTGGAATTTTTAGTAGCGGAGGGTATAAAACAGGGATGTGATACATTGATTACCTGTGGCGCGGTGCAATCAAATCACTGCCGTTTGACTTTAGCTACTGCTGTCCAAGAAGGAATGAAGTGTCGTCTGATTTTGGAAGAAAGGGTGCCGGGTAGCTACGATCCCCAATCATCTGGAAATAATTTCCTTTTCCATTTGCTTGGGGTGGAAACCGTTACCGTTGTTCCTGGTGGCTCTAATCTTATGGAGGTGATGGAAAAGGAAGCCGCTAAAGTAGTGGCCTTGGGACGGAAAGCGTACATTATCCCCACTGGTGGTTCTAATGAAATTGGTGTTTTGGGTTACATGGTCTGTGCGCAGGAGATTATTCGACAGAGCTTTGATAAGGGCATCACCTTTGATAAAATTGTAGTTACCAGTGGTAGCGGTGGTACGCATTCCGGCCTGTTACTAGGGCTAAGAGCATATAATTATGATGTGCCGGTAGTTGGTATATCTATCAGTAGAAAAAGTGAACCAGAAAGAGATTTACTGCAGGGAATAATCAATAAAACTATTTCCAAGCTGGGGTTAATAACTACTATTAGCAGGGATGATATAATTGTTTTTGATGAGTATGTGGGAGAAGGTTATTCTCGGCCTACCCAAACCATGGTAGACGCAGTCGATCTTGTTGCAAAAACAGAAGGTATTCTTCTTGATCCGATTTATACCGGCAAATGTATGTCGGGTTTTATCGATTTAATCCAAAAGGATTATTTTAAAAAAGGAGAAAATGTTCTCTTTTTGCATACAGGGGGAGCCCCTTCTTTATACGCCTATTTGCCGATTTTCTATGAAAAATTTGCGAAGAATAAATAAAACCTTCATATATAATGCTTCAAAAAAATATTTTCCTCCAATGTTTGCTGTTGGGTGAGTTCCTAAGGATTTTCTACATTCCTCTAAAGCTTACTCGAAAAGTTCTAAATTTTGTTATTATTAATAAAAATTTAAGGGATAGATTGTTTATAGACAGTAATAATTCTAAAATTGCTCATGAACGGCAATATCAATAAAAAAAAGTCTCAATAAAAAGAAGTGTCATGAGAGTATCTGCTATTAAGCGATCATTAGGAGATAAATATGGAAAAAATGCTCAACCAGATAATAGATGGTTATCAGGCTGAACTAATAGAAACTGTTCAACACCTGATATCCTTTGATAGTGTTTATGAAGAAAGCAATGATCCTAACCCTTTATGCAAATATAGCAGCAGCCTAGGAGGAGACATTGAATATAGGGAAGAATATGGATTTTGCCACGAAGAATTTGGACCGTTATACCGATATAATTGATTTTAGTGAGGAAGGAAAAATGTTGGGAATCCTTTCATGCATAGATGTAGTACCGGCTGGAAACGGTTGGACCCATCCGCCCTTTACCGGCGAAGTGGCAGATGGTAAATTTTTTAATAGAGGCTCTATGGATGATCTGGATATTCTAGAGAATGAGCCCCCAGGCCCCAAAGACCCGCTAATTGGCCTTGACAATGCAATAATAACTGGGCATGATACAGGTACGGTAATAGAAACAGCAGAATACCTGGTAGAGGAGTGGTGGTCAATGATAGATGCTTATTTAAAAAACGAAAAGGTTCCAAGTGTGGTAAATAGGAAGTAGAAGTATTAGAAAAAAATAGAGTATCCTAAGATAGAAAAGAGGAGATGGTGAAATTGCCATATATAAAAAAGTATGTACCAGGAATATTAATGCTTCTTACTATAACACTTTTATCCACATACCTTTCAAGGTTCTTTCCCTCATACATAGGGAAGGTTTTTATAGCGGTGATAGTAGGCATAATAATAGCCAATACACTCCATCCCAACAAGGAGATTTTTGGCAAGGGTATAAAGCTTGGACTTGGAAAGTTTTTAAAGATAGCAATAGTCCTTTTAGGAGCGGGTATAAGCTTTAAGGAGATAGCAAGCCTTGGAGGTAAAGGTCTTATAGTAATAATAGTACTGGTGTGCGTAGTATTTGCACTTACATTCTTTCTTGGAAAAAGGCTTAATGTTTCTTTAAGAAAGAAGATACTTATAGCAGTTGGAGTATGTATATGCGGTAACACGGCCATTGTAACTATAGCACCTTTAATAGATGCGGAAGATGAAGAAATAGCAATGGCATTAGGTATAGTAACGTTATTTGGAGTATTGGGAGTGCTTATATACCCTATGGTAGGTTTTGCCCTGGGGATGTCCGATACACTCTTTGGAGCATGGGCAGCAACTGCCATTAACGATACTTCCCAGGTGGTTGCAGCAGGATTTATATACAGTGAGGCCGCAGGAAAGATTGCCACTACCATAAAGCTTACAAGAAACATAATGATTGTGCCTGTGGTGCTTCTGGTTACATACTTTTACAGGAAAAGCATCAGTACAGCTTCTAACGAAAGGGTAAACAAAGTAAAGATATTCCCAACCTTTATCCTGGGATTTTTAGCCCTGGCATTATTAAACAGCCTGGGGATATTAACACCTCAAATAAGCAAATATCTCGTTGAGGTATCCAAGTTTTTGATATTGTTGGCATTGTCAGGTATAGGGCTTGGAGTTGACTTTAAGAAGTTTAAGGTTATAGGATTTAAGCCCTTTATACTTGGATTTTCTGTTGAGGTGGCACTTGCTGTAGTTGCAATATTTTTAAACTGGATTGCTTTTGCAGGGTAGAGTCGTATTATTTTTTTAAGATAACATTAAGATTCTAATATAAAAAGGAGGGATTTATGGAGGGTAGTATAAAATTTTAGTAGGGGATTTTTAAAAAGAAAGGTTTGCCAAGAGGTAAATAAAAAAGTAGACTTACTTCAAAGAAAAGAAGAAAAAGAATAAATATTCTTTTATAAAAGGAGGTAAATCTACTTTATGGAAAACTTAGAGATAACCATTAACCTACCCTTTCTTAAATTTAAAATACCAGAAGAATACCTAAATTTCCATACCCTAGATAGAATAATCTTCGACTTAACCCGAAAGATCGGTCAAGAAATACTAGAAGAACTATTACAGATAATAGATAATAAATTAAAAAAAGCAAGAAAAAGAGGAGAACTTTCCAATCAAGGCAAAAGATTAAGACATATGACAACCCTCTTAGGAGATATCACCTTTTACAAGAGATTATCTCGGGAAAGATCTGGTAAATGGAAGTATCTTTTGGATGAAAAGTTAGGGATAAAAAAGAAGCAGAGGATAAGTGAGCTTTGCGAAAAGACAGAGGGTTATCTGGCACTTATCTCCTGTAGTTATAGTAACTCAGAGGACCTAAGTCAGAGGTTTTTCGGTTTCCAGAGGGAAGGTAGGGAATACACCTAACCGGGATTCAGAGTCATTCCTATGCGAATTCTCTTTACAAAAACGATATCTCATATTAGTTTTAAAATTGTTCTGTTTCACTCTTGCCTTAATAGGGCAGGCGTCCAAGGAAAAGTAGTCCCCTTTTATAATTTGAAGTTGGATCAGTTTTTTAACCAGAGATTCTCTTATCTTTTGAAACCAGAGATTATCCGTATCTCTAATAAAAGAGGAAAACCTTTCTACTGGTAGCATCCTTTTTCTTGCCTTAAGACCTAGAATTAAAGAGAGACCTGGTCGCTTATCTAGTTCTGCTACCAGATCACTTAAAGCGGGTAAAGATCGTAGATTTTTAAAGATAAGTGCCCTGGTAAGAGCAGCTCGACTAATCGGTCTTTGCCCCAAATGTTTTACCGGCTCTAGGCAAGAAAGATTGAGTAAAGAGAAAAACATCTCGTACTTTTTAAGTGGTTCTTTGAACATCTCTTCTGGATTAAAAAGAATTTTTTGATACATAACTATTTCTCCTCTTTTCGTGAAAGGCTTATATTGAATAATACTGCTTTAAGGGGGAGGAGGTAAAAAAATAAAATAAGAAATCTTAGATAGGATAATAAGAAAAAAAATAATAAAAAATAAAAATTTAATGGTTTCACGAAATTAAAAGAATAGATTTTTGCCCTCCTCCCCTCTGAAAAGAGGAGAAAAAATCTAAAAAATGCTTTTTAAAACCCTCTATCTATAAGGGTTTTCAAATTTCGTGAAGGACATTTAAATGATCTAAAGCAGGAGGTAAGAGAAGATCTAGATAAAAGTACGAAACCTTCAAGTACATTTTTATATGGGGCATCAGGCAATTACCATATTACGGTTTGTAATTAAATCATTGATTGGAAATTTCTGTTTTTTTAGAATATGAGTTATACAATCAGGAAGGATTATATTTTATATAGAAGTGATCAAATATTTTTTGCTGAAACTATTCAGGGAGGACAGAAATAGTATCTTACAAATTTGCAGAATAAGTTATAAAGTAATAAATACTTTATTTATTGTTACAATTAACTAGGTGTCAATTATGAAAAAGCAAGTATGTTTTTATGGATCCACTTTATCCGCGCTTATCCTATTGGCTTCGGGTTCTGTTTACACGAAGATTGCTATGGAATACTTTACTGCTCCAGCTTTAACATTCATACGCTTTTTTTTCGCTTCAATATTCATCGCAATGTATCTTGTTTATAAAAAAGCGCCCTTGCCAAAGTTTAAGGATGTCCCGTATTTCTTTTTGATGGGAGCTAGCGGCTTTGCGCTATACATGTGCATTTTTAATCTTGCCATTAAAAGCGTAAGTGCTGCTACAGCTGGTTTTTTTATTGCTACAAGTCCTGTGATTACGGCGATTATGGCAAGAGTTTTATTAAAAGAGAAAATTGGTGTGTTGGGTTGTGTATCTGTTTTTATTTCTTTTTGCGGAATTATTATAATTACTCTTTGGAATGGTATTTTATCTATCAATACAGGAACTCTTTGGCTTGTTCTTGCTGTTACTTTATTTAGCTTTTATAATATTCTCCAAAGAAAAATTGCCGGTCATTATTCACCGTTTATAGCAACAGCATATAGTCTTGTTACAGGTACTATTATTATGCTACCCTTCCTGCCAGAAGCCTACTCTCAGCTAATTGATATTCCAAACAAATATCTTATCATAAGCATATATTTGGGGGTTTTCCCTACTGGAATTGCTTATAGCCTTTGGTCTGTAGCGCTTCATATGGCTACAAAAACCAGTCAAGCAAGTAATTTTTTATTCCTTACGCCTTTAATTACTACTTTGTTGGAAGTAATAATTCTCGGTGTATTACCACATGCGTCTTTGTATATCGGGGGGATATTAGTATTAGCTGGTTTAGTACTTATGGGAGGCCATTCGCATCAAAGCGGAAAGAAAAGTCAAGCGGAAAAATAATACTTTAAGGTACGCCTTGCTTAAACATATAGTCAATACCCCAAAGTATGCATAATCAAGAAAATAGAGGGTATTTATTAATCAGACTATCGATAATATTTGAATTGTTGGCCATGCTTGCATATGCTGTGTACGATTCCCCACTATTTCTTTGGTAAATATCTGCACTGATGATACTGTCACATACCCAACTTGATAGTATAGTATCTTTATGATAAATTGAATATAGAATCAAATGCTAAATAGGAAATCATTCTAAAAATTATTATAATGGAACAAAATAGACCTAAATATCCAATAAAAATGCTTTTAAATACTTTTTTAATTTTTGATATCTTAATTAAGAAAAACCGAGCGGTAAGTATCCGTGAATTGTGCGAAGTATTAAATATATATCCCAATGATTTGGGTTAAATCATTATGGTAAAATAGAAGCAGCTGAAATAGCTCTTAAATATGATACTCCTTAATATACTAAAAGCATTTTTTAAACAGGATTAGCGGTTGAGAAATATCCCAATCACATTCACATTATAAAAAACAGAATATAAAAATAACTTTAAATTTCTAATTTAATAGATTGGAGGTTAATAATTATGAGTAAATTAATTAAAACTGTTAATTTAAAAAAATCGATTTAAGAAGTGATACAGTAACTTTGCCAACAGATGAAATGCGAGAGGCAATGAAAAATGCTGAAGTTGGAGATGATGCAGATGGAAGATTGTAAGAATATGGAGGAAGGAGGGAAGAGTGTAAAACTATTGTGAAAAGAAAAAGCCTTGCCCGATTGAAAAGAATTATAAAATTTAAAGTAGTACAGGAGGTATAGAATGTCTTATTATTATGAGTATGAATTGGGGAAAGCAGCTAAAATTCTTTGTGAAGATCTCTTCAAATTAAAACCAGGAGAAACATTTGTCATTACTGCGGACACGGAATCCGATGATAGGGTTGTCAATGCCACGGCCAGAGCCGCTTTTACATGCGATGCTAAACCCATGGTTATTTATACAGCTTCACCATTAGGTGTGGGAAAAGCAGCAGATCCGATGCTTCCAGTGAAAGCTCTTACAGCTGCCCTCATAGAGACTGATGCATGGATTGAATACAACAATCAATGGCTTTTATATTCAACTGCTTATGATATGGCCAAAGCTAAAAATCCTAAGCTCCGATATCTAAACGCTTGCGGTATGAACGCGAGTATGATGGTTAGATTAATTGGTAGAGTAGATTTTCCCACCTTGGAGAAATTTTTGACTCATTTAGTAAAACTTACGCAAAACGCTAAGCATATACGAGTTACTACCCCAGCAGGGACAGATATCGAATTTGATAATAATCCAGAGCATCCAGTGAATATAAGAGGTGGTCGATTTGATGTTCCCGGCTCCTACATGCAACCTGGGCTAATTGCTTGGGCTCCAGACTTAGAAACGATCAATGGAGCTATTGTATTCGATGGATCAATAGTTCCTCCCATTGTTGGTGTATTAGGAGAACCCGTGGTGCTTCACATAAAAAATGGTACGATTGTTAAAATTGAAGGTGGTAAAGAAGCTACGGAATATAAAAATTGGTTAAAAAGCTTTAACCATTCTCAAATGTTTAAACTTGCCCACATTTCCTATGGTCTCCATCCTAATGCGCGTTTGACCGGCGATATTGTGGAGGATGAACGTATATGGGGAGCAACGGAATGGGGTATTGGAAATGTTGGGGCACATCTTGTTTCTGGTGGGATTGATGGTCCCTCTCATTCTGATGGTATTTGTCTGAATTCTTCCGTATGGTTGGATGACGTCCAGATTATGGACAAGGGTCAACTCATAAGCCCAGAACTTAAAAAGTTAGCAAAAAAATTAGGGAAAGTTTAAATTAAAGAAGGAAGAGGGTGACCCTCTTCGAGAATATTATTAGTGAAGGAAAAAAATATGAGCGAGAGAATGGTTAACAATTTATGTGAGATGGTAAGCCTCTCGAGCGAATCTGGTGAAGAAAAGGAATTCATTGAATTTATAAAAACTAAATTTCAACAGGAATTTAACGGGCGATGCCAGGTTGACAGCTACGGCAATCTCATTTACAAAATACCCTCGAAGAACTCTCTGGCTTCAGAACCGCTAATACTTGCCGCTCACGCGGACACAGTAAGGCCGGGTAAGGGTGTAAAACCAGTAGTGAGAAACGGAGTGATCTACTCAAGCGGAAACACCGTACTTGGGGCCGACTGTAAGGGGGGGGATCGCGGAGATTCTGGAGGCGGTTTTGAGTGTACCTCAGCATCCACCTTTGGAGATTGTTATCACCCGAGAGGAGGAAATTGGTTGTGTAGGGTAAAAATTTATACTATTCGTTAATAAGCGCAAAACATGGTGTCCTTGTGGACATGGATGCGCTAGATGCAATCGTGATTGGCGGCCCTTCCAAAATGCTTATTGATATCGAGATCACCGATAAGGATGTCCATTGTGTCCCTTTTACCGGGGGAAGACCAGTATTTCTTTATTCTTGACTAGATCTTTTTCAGTCTCTAGTTCTTTTACAATATTTATCTCTATATCCAGATTTCTCTTTCGATGAGTTGCTTTTCTCTCATACTGAATAGAAAAGTTATCTGGATTTTTGCAATATTTTGATAGTAATTCAAAGAATCTTTTTCTTTTAATTTTAAGCATTTGTAAAATATAATTAAGCTTGTTTTTTTTATTCAGATAACTTTTTAAAAGGGATTTAAACTGCTCATCGGTAATTTTTTGTGTAATTGCGTAGAAATAATTTAGAACTTCTTTTCTCTTTAGGATTAGTTCTAGATTAAATCTTTTTTGCCATTTTAGGTTAGTACACTTTTAAACTTTAAATCATAAAAAAAAGTTCACTTTTAATTCTTAAATGATAAATGGGAAAAAAATTGACAAACTAATATGTATCATTTAAACTATTAGGTAAATTAGGATAAAATTAACATGACAGTATTATTAACCATCAGCAGATATTAAGGATGATGGTGGATATGGACATCCAGGCGAAAGTAAAATGCAAATATGTCAAGCCAAGCAACAGCCAACATCCTGTAAATATCTCAGAATATAGGCCGCAAAGTATTTGAAAAAGCCATTACTGACATAGATAATTACTTATGCCATAAGAGGGAGAAAGAGAGAGACTTAAAAACACCAGTAAAAGAAAAAAATAATTCCTATACGGCTTTACCATCCCACATGGCATGCGGGATGATTAATAAACCGTAGTTGGAGTGCCATGTATCCAACTAACTCTAATATAAAAGGAGATAGTAAAATGAAAAAATTTCTAATTCTAGTCTTGTTGCTTGTGGTATGTCTGGTATCTACACTTGTTGCTTATAGCCAAGGTGTCGGTGATACCGGGGGTAGTATTTTCCGCGTGACCCAGACCATTATGCCTAAATGGGATCCGACAGTGGGTTCAGACTATGCCTCCTGCATCGTCTTGATCAATGCATTTGACAGCCTGGTATTCCCCACGGCTGACGGTAGTGTTGAGCCTTGGGTTGCCGAAAGCTGGAAAGTCTCTGAAGATGGTCTAACCTGGGATTTTAAGATTCGTGAAGATATCTATTTTCACAGTGGTAACCAGCTTACTGCCAACGATGTTGCCTATTCAATGAACCGTTTGTTGGAAATTGGCGAGGGCTTTGCATTCCTGTTCTATGAATACATAAATTCGGTCGAAGTAATTGACGATTTTAATGTGCGTTTCAACTGCACCATGCCTTATGGTCCGCTTTTGAACAGTCTGGTTCGCTTCTACATAGTAGACCAGAAGCTGTTGGAAACCAAATATGCGGCCAGCGGCGATTATGGTGACAAAGGCGACTACGGCAAAACCTACCTGCTAGAGAATGATGCAGGTTCCGGTCCCTATATTGTGGATAGCGTAAGCACCAATATTTCGGTTGGCGGTAGCAAGTTCGACAGCTACTGGGCCGGCTTTGAAGAAAATAACCCGGAAAAATTTATTGTTTATGCTTCCAACGAAGGGGTTACAGTAAAAACCCTGATGAGCCGCCAGGAGCTTGAATCTACCGATATGTGGCAGGCCACGGAAAATGTGAAATCGATGCTTGCCTCCGACGACACTTTCAAGCTAGCCTACAACTATACCGGCGGTGGTATTAACCTGTGGATGAATAATCAAAGGGCGCCCATGGACGACAAATATGTGCGCGAATGTTTTGGCTATTTGATTGACTACCCAACCGTTTGTGAACATATTCTACCGGGTTCACTGCAAAAAAATAGTGTTATCCCTTCCAATTTGCTGGGCTTTGTTCCAGTATTTGACTTTGAATTCAATCTTGAAAAGGCTCGAGAAGCCCTGGCAAAATCGAAATATGCCGATACCATCGGCGATATGAAAATAGAGTTGATCTGGAATTCTGAATCATCCGACCGCGAAAAGGTTGCCCTAATGATACAAGCGGCTGCTTCACAAATTGGTTTAAATGTTAATATTGTGGAACTGCCCTGGGCGACCATTGTTGCAAATTCCGCTAATGTGGAAATGTCGCCGATGATGACACTTACTTCCATCACCCCTGTTACCTCCGACTCCGGTTCACAGTTTATTTCTATGCTGCGTTCCAAGAAGGTTGGTACCTGGCAAAATATGAACTGGGTTAACGACCCGTTACTTGACAAGAAAATCGACAATTCAGTAACTATCATCGATATTGATGAGCGTGCGGCTGCCTATGTCGAAATTCAGAAATACTGCGGTGAAAACTTCACCTTTGTGCCAATTGCTGAGACCCCGGAACGGCTTGTTTACCAGTCTTCTTATGTTGAACTTGAGCCGAAAATTGGCTTACAAGGCTTCTCTTTTTATTTAAGAGATATCAAAGTGTATCCGGAGCGCAGAAAATAAGCGCTTGAGAATGTCGACGCCTGCGTTGGTATATGAGCGAAACGGCTGGCTTTGGTCGTTTCGCTCATAGGGTTCCGCTATAAGTTAGTACTTTATTGACTTTGTCCCCGCCGCCGAAGGGGTTTCATTTAGGGTGTTTATTTGGGCAGTTCTTAGCCATTGTAGCGGTGCTGGCGAATGGGTGCCTAAGAGAAGAGCATGTTCCCAAACAACCTACAATCAATTTATATGCAAGTATACAAGGAGGCAGAAAAAAATGCCCTCATTATTGATGATAATTCTCAGACGGCTGGGATGGGCTTTAGTAGTGCTGCTTGGCCTATCTATGATCATCTTTTCTCTGATGCGCATTATCCCGGGAGACCCGGCACGTTTGGCTTTGGGTCCCACTGTTCCGGAGGAAATTGTGGAACAGTACCGGGAAAGAATGCACTATAATGAACCTTTGCCAATACAATATTATTATTGGATTGCCGGTGTGGTCAAAGGAGATTTTGGCAAGTCTACCATAACGAATCGTCCTGTTTCGAAAGACATTAAGGAATTTATATCTGCCACGGCGGAGTTGGTAATTTGGGCAGGCATTATGCCCATTTTTTTCGCACTGCTCTTAGGTGTGTTGGGGGCTATGTATAAAAACCGATGGCCCGACTACTTAATTCGCTTTAGCAGTTATGTTATCATTGCTACACCAACTTTTGTGTGGGCGGTATTTTTTTTACTTATCTTTGGTTATTGGCTCCCAATACTACCTTCAATTGGTGGCCGTTTAACCATGGGCTTTTCTGTTCCATCGGTAACTGGGTTAATGATATTGGATGCGTTCATTGACGGACAACCCGCTGCAGCTTGGGATGCGTTTCTCCATTTGTCGCTGCCGGCGCTGGCGCTTGCTCTGCCACATACCATGCAGGAAGCACGTATAACCCGCTCTTATATGATAGAAAACGAGGGGAAAGATTATATCACCATGATAACTTCGCAGGGTGTGCCCAGAAATGTTATCAACCGCCTTTTTTTACTGAAACCGTCTGTTATTCCCACAATTTCAATTATGGGTTTGGATATTGCTTCAATTTTTGCAAATGCCTTCCTGGTTGAAACCATTTTCAACTGGCCGGGCATTTCCCGCTATGCGTTGAAAGCCATTCTTGGTAAAGATATCAACGCTGTTTGCGGAGTGGTCATGCTTTTTGGTGTAATTTTCATTTTGACCAATATACTGGTAGACATTGTGGCAATGATACTAGACCCAAGGATACGACAATCTAGAAGCAAATAAAAAGGGAGAATAAAACAGTGGAAGCATTAAAAAGAAATTGGTACAAATTTTCGGAAAGCAAAATATCTGTTGTTGGACTTGTTCTTGCTGTTACCTTTATCTTTCTGGCTTTTTTTGGCAAATATCTGGTTCCCTACCCGGAACATATCGGCTCCTATGTCGATTTTACCAAGACTAGCCTTGCCCCCAGCAGTAAGTATCTGTGCGGAACAGATGTGATGGGCCGTGATATCTTCAGCCGCATCATCGGTTCTTTCCGTAATACCCTGATGATGGGCGTGATAGTGTTATTAATTTCTGCACCGGTCGGTTTTATAGTTGGTGTAATTGCCGGTTATCACAAAGGAAAGCCTATTGATACAATTTTGATGCGCATTACGGATATATTTTTGTCAATTCCTCCACTGATACTGGCATTGGCTATTGCCTCTGTGCTGGAGCCAAATTTGACCAATTCCATGCTGGCCGTTACCGTCATGTGGTGGCCCTGGTATGCACGTTTATCTTATGGTGTGACCTCCTCGCTGAGAACGGAAAACTATATTATTTATGCTGAACTTGCCGGTGCCAAACTACCCCATATTATCTTTAAAGAGATATTGCCTAATTGTCTTTCCGCGATCCTGACCAAAATGACTTTGGATATGGGCTATGTGATTATCATGGGTGCCACCTTAAGTTTTGCTGGCATGGGTGAGCAAGCGCCTAAACCGGCGCTCGGCAGCATGATTTCCTCTGGAGTTAAATATATGCCGGCACAATGGTGGTTCACTATTTTCCCCGCTATTGCGATAATGCTAATTGTGCTAGGATTTAATCTATTGGGTGATGGTATCAGTAATATGTTGGGAACGGAGGAGATTTAATAATAAATATGGATAATACACAGAAAGATATAATTTTGGAAGTTAGGGATCTTTCCGTTTCTTTTGATGTTTATGGCAGCGTAAGCCATGTTTTGGATGGCATTAGCTTTAAGGTGAAAAAGAGGGAAAGGGTTGGACTGGTTGGTGAAAGTGGCTGTGGCAAAACCACCACCTTAAAAGCAGTACTGAATGTGTTGCCAAAAAATGCCATTGTCAACCGTGGCGAAGTGTTGTTCGAAGGGCTGAATGTGTTTAAGATGAGCAATGCCAAGCTAGCCACCATGCGGCGCACCGGCGCAGGAATGATTTTTCAAGATCCTTCCAGTGCTTTAAACCCTGTCTTTAACATTGAAAAGCAATTCATCACCGCTTTGAAATATGCCAAGCCCAAAAATACTCCCGCTCAGGAATTGCATGAAATTGCGATAGATGCTTTAAATAGTGTAATGCTTCCCGACCAGGAACGCATAATGAAGAGCTTCCCTTTGCAGCTTTCCGGCGGGATGAAGCAGCGTGCTTGCATCGCCATGACAATTGCCGCCGGGCGCCAGCTGATTTTGGCGGATGAGCCGGGCACCTCTTTGGATGTTACCATTCAGGACCAAATACTGCGGTTGATTAACCAGCTGATGCTGGATAAGCAATTGTCGGTGGTTATGGTTTCGCACTCTTTGGGCGTTATCCGAGAATCTACAGATTATGTTAATATTATGTATGCTGGCACCATTGTGGAAAGTGGTAAAACCGACGATGTTTTCCATAACTCCAAGCACCCCTACACGTTGGCTTTGATGTCTTGTGTGCCTAAGTTGACCGGCAAAGGCATTTCAAAAGGTATTCCCGGCCGTATGCCCGATTATATGATACCACCTCAAGGGTGTAGATTTTCTCCACGTTGTCCCTATGCACAGGAGATTTGCCATACCCAAAAACCACCACATCTGGAGATTAGCCCCGGACATTGGGTGAGCTGTTATTTTGCAGGGGAGGTAACATAATGGTGGAAAAAATCTTAGACATTAAAAATTTAAAGAAATATTTCCTACTTACAAATGGCCAGTTGGTAAAAGCGGTAGACGGTGTGGATTTGGAGATTTTCGAGGGCGAAACGCTGGGGCTGGTTGGAGAGTCTGGCTCGGGTAAAAGTACCATTGCCTATGTGCTGGTTGGTATGTACGAAGCCACCGATGGCGATATCATCTACAAGGGTGATAATATTGCCAAAACCGGTCTGCGCCGCACTTTAAAGCAAAAGGGCGAAATACAGATTATTTTTCAGGACCCCGGTTCCTCACTCAACTCCAAACGTACTGTGGGTAAAAGCTTAATGCTGCCTTTGCAAATACACCATAGAATTAGCAAGTCCGACATGGAAAAACGGGCTAGAGAACTTTTAGAATGGGTGGGATTGCCCGCCGAATTTATGGACAAATACCCACGCACTCTGGGCGGTGGGGAGCGGCAACTAGTTTCCGGGGCGCGTGCGCTGGCCACCAACCCCTCACTGATGATACTCGATGAGCCGACCTCTGCCCTGGATGTTTCGGTTCAGGCCAAGGTTATCAGCAGGCTGATCGATTTGCAAAAAGAGCTGAATTTGGCCTATTTGTTCATTACCCATGACTTAAGCCTGATGCGTAATGTAGCCAACAGGGTAGCCATACTCTACCTAGGCCGTCTGTGCGAACAGGCCCCGACTGCGGAGTTTTTTGAGAAACCGCTTCACCCTTATACACAAATGCTGCTTTCTTCTATCCCGGTGGCAACAGCCGAAGAGGAAGAAATGAAGCCGGTCAAAATTCTTTCCACCGGTGAAATTCCCAGCCCGGTGAATGTCCCGCTCGGTTGCGCATTCAATACGCGTTGCCGCGATAAAATGCCTATTTGTATGAAGGAACGCCCGACAATGAAGGAAGTTTCACCAGGACACTTTGTCTGCTGCCACCTCTTTAATGATAATACATATACAAGAATAAAAGCTGCCGCCCAAGCCCCAGCAGGGGAGCTGCAACCGAAGCAACAGTAGAAAAACACCAGTAGCGAAAGTACCGTCAGTAGACACGCCATCAGCGGAATCTATGGTGACGGAAACTTTCACAGCTGGGAAGTAATATCCCAGTATAAGAGCTGCGCCATACAGTAATATGGCGTTTCAAAGCAATATGTAAATGCCAACCCGGAAAAAACGTGTGTTCCGAGGTTGATGCAATAGTATACCAAAAAAAATGAAAATAAGGTGATATTTTTGTATAATCCATCACTGCAACAAGCAAGCGATGTATTGGTTCATGAACTGTTAAGGGTGCAAAAGGGCGAAACCATTGTTATTACCGCGGATATGATTACCGACAGGGCTGTGGTGGATGCCATTTTCACCTCGGCCAGCCAGGCCGGAGCCAAGCTTTTAGTTGCCTGGATGAATACACCGGATGGCGTAAGCGAAGCCGCTGACCCATTTTTACCGGGTGAAGCCCTGGTGGGTATGTTGAGCGCCGCCGATATCTGGATTGAGTTAAATTTTAAATGGCTATTGTATTCCAATGTTTATTACCAAACCATGAAAAATAATAAAAAGCTGCGCCATATGTGTTTAACCGGCGTAGACACCAGCACTATGATAGGCTGCGTCGGCAGTGTGAATTATGAGGTGATGCGGGAATTCACCATTTTGCTGCGTAATAAAATCAAGGCCTCCGAAGAAATGCACATGACATCGGCCCTGGGGGAGGATATCCGTTTTTGCAATTCCTCCGACCATCCCATCAGCTGCAAACTGGGTGTGGTGGATAAGCCGGGCACGCACCTTTTTGTGGGCCAGATAGGCTGGACGCCCATTTTGCAAAGCATCAATGGCAAAATTGTTTTCGATGGTTCCATTACGCCGGATATCGGCATTATCCAAACGCCGATTGAGATGATCGTCAAAAATGGCCGGTTGGAGGGAATACGCGGTGGCAAGGAGGCTGCCGCCTATGAGGCCTGGCTCAAGAGTTTCAACCACCCACAAATGCTCAGCGTGGCCCATACCGGCATCGGTTTCAATCCCGGGGCGGCTGTGGTGGGAAGCATCATCCAAGACCAGCGTGTTTTGGGTAGCACTACCTGGGGCTTTGGTAGTATCGGTGCGGGTTTGCTTCCCCCTGACGGTATAAAAGCGCCTTCCCATTCTGATGCGGTATCCCTGAACACCAGGTTGGAAGTGGATGGCGTCCTGTGGATGGAGAATAGCGAATTTGTAGAGCCTGAGCTTCTCCCGATGGCTAAAAAGCTCAAAAGGCAATAGATTTTTACGGAAGTGATTGTCAATACACTTTAACAAACTGAAGGAGACAAATTATGATTAAACTGTATGAATTTGAAATGGCACGCGCGGCAGATGAAATTATCCGCGAGTTAATGAAAGTCCAACCTGGGGAAACCTTTGTGCTTACTGCCGACACCAGAAGCGATGAAGATGTGGTTAATGCCACAGCCCGCGCTATTTACACGGTAGGCGGCAAACCTATGGTTATCTGGCTGGCTACGCCGCCCGGACCCGGCCGTATGGTTGATGAATTTTTACCCTCGGAAGCCTTAAAAGCCGCTTTGGTAAAAGCCGATTGCTGGATTGAATTCAATACCCAGTACATTCTCTACTCTGAAATTTCCGAGTATGTGCAACGCAATAGTAAGAAGCTGCGGACCCTCTGCCTACCCTGCATGCATACAGATGTGTTTGTGCGCCTGTTCGCACATACCAACCACCTTGTCTTAAGAATTTATTTGGAAAAGGTGCGTGAGATGATTGAGGAAGCAAAGCATGTGCGCATGACCTCCCCGGCCGGTACGGATGTGGAGTTCGACAATAACCCCAAGCACCCGGTATACAGCCGCAACGGCTATGCTGATACCCCTGGTACCCACCAGTTGGCTGGGATGATTGCTTGGGCGCCAGAGATCGACAGCATCAATGGCGTTATTATGGTAGACGGATCCCTGGTGCCGCAATTTGGCGTGGTGGAAGAACCGGTTTCTATTTACTTGGAAAAAGGCGTAATTGTTAAGATTACTGGCGGTAGGCAGGCGGTGGAGTTTGAACAATACCTGCGTTCCTTCAACCATCCGCAAATGCTGCGGCCCGCACATACCTGTGTTGGTTTCCACCCTAATACCAAGTTGACCGGACAAATCGGCGAAGACGAGCGTATCTGGGGCGGCAGCCAGTGGGGCTTCGGCAGCATTGGCCTGCACCTCATTCCGCCGGATGGCGTTCCCGCTCCTTCGCATATCGACTGCACCTGCCTGAATTCCTCTGTTTACCTCGATGGCAAGCAGATTACCGATAAGGGCGTGGTAGTAGACCCCTTGCTCAAAGAGATGGCCAAAACGCTGGGCAAATAGCTCTTTAGACTTACTTTACCGAATCATTTGAAAGGAAGGTTGAAAAGGAATGGAATATAATATTGGAATAGAAATGCGTGACGAATACAAAAGCATGGAAGTAGCCAGGGGTGCGATGAAGCTGGTGCGCGATGTTATGCTGGTGCAGCCCGGTGAAAATCTGGTGATAAATGTCGATACTGCAACGGATATGCGAGTGTCCCGCGCTATCGTAAATGCCGCTTATACCATCGGTGCGGTGCCGGTATTGTTGCAGCACCCGCTGCAAAAGGAAGCATTCACCCAGCCTACTGCCCCGGTAGCGGCTGCGGTTGCCAAAGCTGATGTGTGGATTGAGCTTGCTTACAACTGTGTGATGCATTCGGCCTGTTTTCGTGAAGCGATGGATTTCGGCACCCGTTATACCTGTCTTTGCGGTATGGATGTGGAAATGCTCGTAAACACGCTGGCCAATGTCGATGTGGATGCTGTGATAGAATTTGGCGAATATATGGTTGGTGTAATCGAGAAAGCCGATGAAATTATTATAAAATCGCCGGCGGGCACCAATTTAAGGGCGCGCAAAGGTGACCGCTTTGTTAAGCATTCCGGTCAAAAGGCCACCAAAAAAGGCTGGCCCGTGATGTTATGTGGTCAGGTAACCGTTTGTCCCATCGAAGAAACCATAGAGGGCACGCTGGTATTCGATGGTACACTTTTCCCACCGGCCGAAATTGGCATATTGTACGGTAAGGTAATTATGCAGGTGGAAAAGGGAGTGGTAAAGAGCGTGGAAGGTGGCGCGCAAGCCCAGATTTTCAAAAGCTGGTTGGCCTCCTGGAACGATCCTAACATGTACCGGCTGGCTCACTGGTCGCCTGGTTTCAACCCCGGCGTCACCAAGCCCACCGGCCGCATCGTGGAAGACGAACGCATTTTCGGCTGCTATGAGTTTGGCCTTGGCTCGCAGGGTAAATCCTTAGGTGGTGCTTTTTGGAACGCGGCTACCCATACCGATGGTATTGTGCTGAACCCCACCGTTTATTACGATGGCAAGCTGTTTGAAAAAAACGGCATTTTTGTGGATGAAAAAGCCCGGGATTATTGTAAGAAGCTAAGTGTTGCCGGTTACTAGGCGGGCGGAAGAGAAAAGTTTATTTGAACTAAAACAGGAGGTAACATAACATATGGAATATAATATTGGAATAGAAATGCGTGACGAATATAAAAGTATGGAGGTTGCCAAGGGTGCCATGCAGCTGGTGCGTGATATTATGCTGACCAAGCCTGGAGAAACATTGGTGGTAAATGTGGATACGGCTACCGATATGCGGGTGGCTGAGGCGGTAATCAATGCGGCTTATGTAATCGGCGCCTCGCCGGTGCTGATTAAGCACCCCATGCAAAAGGAAGCATTCACCCAGCCTTCTGCTCCGGTTGCGGCAGCCGTGGCTGTGGCTGATGTATGGATAGAATTTGCCTATTCCTGCATTATGCACTCCGATTGTTTCCGTGCGGCAATGGCCCATGGCACACGCTATACCTGTCTTTGCGGCATGGATGTGGAAATGATGGTCAACACCCTGGCTAATTTGGATGTCGATTTAGTAATTGAGTTTGGTGAATACTTATGCGAAGTGCTGCGCAATACCGATGAGGTAATTGTGCGCTCCCAAAACGGTACCGATTTAAAAGCATACAACCGTGGCCGATTCATTAAGCATGCCGGGCAAAAGGCTTTAATTCCCGGCAACTCCACCATGCTGAGCGGTCAGGTTAGCTGGTGCCCGGTAGAGGAAACCATTGAAGGTACACTGGTGTTCGACGGCGCGCTTTTCCCACCAGCGGAAATTGGCCTTTTGAGTGAAAAAGTGGTACTGACCATGAAAGAGGGCCGTGCCGTGGCCATTGATGGGGGCCCGCAAGCGCAGTTGTTCAAAGACTGGATGGCCGCCTGGAATGATCCCAATATGTACCGTTTGGCGCATTATTCAATGGGTTTCAATCCCGGTGTTATCAAGCCAACCGGCCGCATTGTTGAAGATGAGCGTGTGTTTGGCGGTATAGAGTTTGGTTTCGGAACACAGGTTTCCACCTTACGCGGTGCGGGATGGAATGCAAGCACCCATACCGATGGCACTGTGTTGTTTCCTACTTTAATTTTTAACGGCAAGGTGTTTGAAGAAAATGGCATCTACCAGGATGCCAAAGCTAGAGAGTACAGTAAAAAGCTTAATGTTGCCGGTTATTAAGGGGCGCAGCTGCTGAAAAGAGTGTGCCTAACAGTTGGATGATCGGCGCACTCTTTTACTGAAACAGGCAATGAATAAAATGGGAGCATTCCGGTATTGATTCACAACACACTAGTGTTTTCATATTTTTAAGTTTACTTTTTGAAAAAATGAGCCGGATAGTCAGGTTGGATTTTATCATAAGGGCAGTGATACAGTATAAGAGCATGACTGACATTCACCTCATGGACAGACAGGACGAAGGAATTTAGGGCAATTGACCATGCGAGATATGGGAGGTTTGCTGCCAGGAGACACCTGGATACCCACGGACGCAATACTGCAAAATAGTATAGTATTGATTGGTGTACGCATGTGCTTCCAAAATATTGAACTCTGTATTTATAGTCCATGATTGCTATATTTAAAGAAAATGGAATACTGTAAGAATGTGAGTTATTGGAAGTAACTCAAAGATTATTTAAGGAGGTATAGGATATGGCGAAGAAAATTCTCTATATAAAACCCTCAGCTTACGATACGATAAATGCTGATGTCAAGCAATATTTAGAGAAGTATAAAGATGATGGCACAGAGGTTGATGTTCTCAGTATGCCGCGCGGACCCAAACATTTGGAATATTTATATTATCAGAGCATCGCATACCATGAAATTTTAAAGGCGGTAAAAAGAGCCGAAAAGGATGGCTACGATGCGGCTATCATCGGCTGTTTCGACGACCCGGCACTTTACCCGGCACGCGAAATTTGTGAAACCATGTTTGTAACCGGCCCGGCGGAATCTGCCATGCAGCTTGCGGCCACGCTGGGCGGCAGCTTTTCAATCATTGTGGGCCGTGATAAATTGATCTCGCAGATGCACGAGAATGTGCGTAAATACGGCTTTGCTGATAAACTGGCTTCCTTCAGAAGCCTGGGGCTGGGCGTTCTGGAATTACACGCCGACCCGGCTTTGACCGCCAAACGGATGCGCGAAGAGATACAAAAGGCGGTAAAAGAAGACAAAGCCGAAGTAATAATACTTGGCTGTACCATGGAGTTCGGCTTTTTTGAGGAATTACAGGCGGAATTTGACGTGCCGGTAATTGATGTGATGCTGGCCAGCTTCAAGCATGCGGAATTCCTGGCGGGCTTAAAGCAGAAGATGAATTGGTTTACCAGTAAAGCTTCAACCTTTGCTTCGCCCCCTGCGGAAGAAATCCGTAAATGGAATATCCCCGCAGATTATAACTTGGGCGATATTTGGGACTAAACGAGGGGTGCTGATATGGAGTTAGAGCAAACGATGGCGCTAATCAAACAAAGGCGCAGCATACGACGTTTTAGTGAAGGAAAAATAGAGCGGCGGCAGTTGGAGTTGCTGGTAGAAGCGGCCATTTGGGCGCCTAGTGGTAGCAATGCCCAGGCCTGGCAATTTGTTGTGGTGGATGATACAGCCACCTTGCGACGCTTGACTGCTTTTTTGCCTGGTGTTTTGCAGGCGCCGCCCGCAATGATTTGCCTGTGTGTGGATTACCAGCGCGAACTGGCCCGGGCCGGCAAACTGGGCGAGGAAGTTCTAGGTATTATGGATATTTCGATGGCCGCCCAAAACATTATGCTGGCTGCCGAGGCCCTGCATTTGGGTAGCTGCGCCATCCGTGGTTTTAACGAAGATGTAATAAAAATGGCGCTGGTCTTGCCGGAGCAAGTGAAGCCGGAGCTGTTGGTGATTGTGGGGAAGCCCCTGCAACCTGCCAAAGCGCCTGTGCGCAGACCGCTTGGTGAGGTGCTGCACTGGCAAAAGTACCAGTATAAGAGAGGTGCATAATGGATAAAGAAGCGCAGTTCTACGACCTTTTGGCTTATATCGCGGCGGCCGCCAAGGAAATATATATCGACCCGCAGATGTATGCACCGCTCAGGCTGTTATCGGTAATGCTGCGGCTGCTCGAAATGGCTGCCGATGAGGAAGGGCTGGACCAGGTTTTTCTTCAGGAAACGCGGCAGATGGTTTTGGACAACCGCTCCTTATTACTGAATGACCGCGAGCAATTCGGCCTATTTCTCGACCAGCTTATAATGAAAATTGCGGCCAAGAGTTTTTCTTAAAGTTTTGTTGCCGAAAAATATCGGTGCTTTGCGGTATGCGGTAGTGCTCGAATTCAAAGAAGGTCGTCTGGTAGATGTCAGCGACGATGGTCCGGAGGCCAAAAAAATCTGCAAAGACTGAATCGACGGCTTCAGCGACCCAAATATATACCGGCTAGACTATTTCTCGCAGGGCGTGAAGGTGGGTGGCTTGCATTGGAACGCTGCTTCGCATACCGATGGCATTGTACTTTACTCTACCATTATACTAGATGGCGAGTTGATAGAATAAGACGGTGTTTATGCTAACGCCGAAGCGCGGGAAACTTGTCACGAGCTTGGCATAGATGACATTGTATGCAACTTGACTTATTTATTCGCATACGGGTAGGGGGAATTAGGGCAGCTCTTTAAATTTGCCAAACAAATTTGGGTCAGAATAAGTTTTTTTGTTGTTCTTTTATTTTAATTATTTTATGTAAGAAGGTGTAGTATGATAGCTCAATTAAATGAAATTATTGATATCTATAAAGGTGATATTATTCGCGATACACAAAAGCTTATGGCTTATAACAGCGTTTTTGAAGAAAGCGATCAGCTGGGGCAGCCTTTTGGGCTACAAATTGCTGCCGCTTTGGAATGTGCGCTGGAAATTGCCACCGGTATGGGCTTTAAAACCCGGAATGTGGATGGCTATATGGGCGAAATCGATTATGGTACGGGCGGTAAAAAAATTGGTATGATAGTTCATATCGATATCGTACCCGCTGGTGATGGCTGGACCTACCCGCCTTTTACCGGGCAGATTGTCGATGGCAAGCTCTACGGCCGCGGCTCGATAGATGACAAAGGTCCGTTGATAGCCGCGCTTTATGCCATGAAGGCAATTAAGGAAAGCTGCTTACCTTGCAGCAACCATGTACGCTATCTGATTGGTTGTGATGAGGAAAGCGGTTTTCGCTGCATTAAGTATTATTTAACCAAGGAAGAGCAGCCCTGGGGAGGCTTTTCGCCGGATGGAGAATTCCCGGTTATTTTTGGCGAAAAGGGCATTTACCGCTTCCAATGCGACGGTATATGGAAGGAAGCACAAAACAAAAACCGTTTTGGCATTGTGAAAATTACAGGCGGTACCCGCATGAATGTGGTACCCGAAGCAGCCAGTGCTGTACTGCGCGGCAATGCACAGCTATTTACATTGGCAGAGCAAGTGCTTACGGAATATAACCCGGAAAACCGCTTGAGCTTGGAGCAAGACGGCGAAAAGTTGGTAATAAAGGCGCAAGGGGTAAGTGCGCATTCCTCTGTGCCCTGGCAGGGAGTTAGCGCCAACAACCTGCTGTTGAATTTTTTACGCCGCTTGCCTTTGACCCCGACTGCTGCGGAAAAGTATATTTACACCTTGACTGACCTTTTTGCAGACGGCTATGATGGCAAAAGTCTGGGCATTGCCTGTAGCGATGAAGTGTTTGGCCAACTGACGCTGTCGCTGGGTGTGCTGCATGCAGATAGCGAGGGCGGTAACGCCTCCTTCGACCTGCGCTACCCCATTTTGGATGAACGGGAAGCCTTATGGCAGAAAATCGCTGCGGTTTGCGAAGCCCATTCTCTCGAGTTGACCCAGTTACAGGATAAGCCTGGCCTTTACGTCCCAAAAGATTCGGAAATGATTCAATGTATGCTTAAGGCTTACCAGGAAACTTCCGGTAGAGAGGAAGGCCCGGTAACCATTGGCGGCGGCACTTACTGCCGCGCCTTGAAGAATTTTGTAGCTTACGGCCCCCTTTTTCCCGGCCAAAAAGAGCTGGCCCATGAGCGTGATGAATATATCGGTGTGGACGATTTGATTCTCTGCACCAAAATATATGCCCAAGCGCTTTATTCCTTATTGAAATAATCTATCTTTGCACATTACATGAGCTTGGACGAGGGATAAAAATGAAGGTAATAAAATGGTAAGGGTCATTTCGCAGTTAATTAAAGATGTAGCTTTACCGGATATGTACCAGGTAGAGCAAGGCTTCCCCGAAGCATATATTCCCAATTTATCTGCACTATCCTATAAGCATCGGGTTCTGTTTACGCGAAGATTGCTATGGAATACTTTACCGCTTCATTATTAGCATTTGTGTGTTTTTTCGCTTTAATATTCATTGCAATGTATCTTGTATATAAAAATCGCCCTTATCACAGTATAAGGATGTTCCGTATTTCTTTTTGATGGTGCTTGTGGTCTTGCGTTAATCATATGCATTTTTAATATTGCCATTAAAAACGAAAACGCTACTACAGCTGGTTTTTTATTGCTTTATGCCCTGTGATTACAGCTATTAAGCAAGAGTTTTATGAAGAGAGAAAATTGGTGTGGTGGGTTGTGTACCTAGTTTTATTTCGTTTTGCGGAATTATTATAATTACTCTTTGGGATGGTATTTTATCTATTCACACAGTAACACTTTGACTTGTTTTTGCTGTAACTTCACCTAGCTTTTATAATATTCTGCAAAGAAAAATTGCTGGTCATTTCATTATTCACCGCTTATAACAACAACATATAGTCTTATTACCGGTACTATTCTTATGTTACCCTTCCTGCCAGAAACCTACTCTCAGTTAATTGATATTCCAAACAAATATCTCATCATAAGCATATACTTGGTGATTTTTCCTACTGGAATTGCTTATAGCTTTTGGTCTGTGGCACTTCATATAGCGACAAAAAAAGTCAAGCAAGTAATTTTTTGTTTCTTACTCCTTCAATCACTACTTTGTTGGAAGTAATAATTCTCGGTTTATTACCACATATATCTTTGTATATCGGGGGATATTAGCGATAGCTGGTTTAGTCTTTATGAAGGGGCATTTTTTAGGAATAGAAGATCCCAGAATAGATCAGAGAATAGAATTTGCGGGAGGAATCAGGGGATTGAAGGAATTAGAGAAAAGAGTAAAGGCAGGGATGAAAGTAGCCTTTTCCTTGTACCCCACTTCTATAGAAGAATTAATGAAGATAGCCGATGCAGAAAAACTGATGCCTCCAAAATCGACCTGGTTTGAACCCAAACTGCGAAGCGGTATCTTTATCTATAAACTATAGACAGTTTATAATTTATAGTTTATAGTAAGAAAATAAAAGAAAGAAAAAGGTAGGGGACGGATGAATCCGACTCCACGCTAAAATTATAACTCGTATGATATGTTATAATAGAAAAAAGCTGATAAGAAAGGATGTATTGAATGACCCAGATTAAAAGGGAATCATTTTGTTTTAAAAAATATGAATGTTAAAGAGGAAGTAAAAGAACAATTAAATAAAAGAACTCTATTACTCGATGGAGCAATGGGCACTATGCTCCAAGTATATGGTCTTAAATCAGGGGAGTGCCCTGAAGAATGGAATATATCTCATCCTCAAGTAGTGCAAAAAATTCATCAAGAATATATAAAGGCTGGAGCGGATGTAATACTGACCAATACTTTTGGCGCTAATAGAATTAAATTAAATAGTTTTGGTAGAGAAAATGATATTCTAAAAATAAATGAAATTGCAGTAAATATAGCTAAAGGTGCAATAGATAAAGAAAGAAGTTTGGAAAAAAGAATATTTATTGCCGGTTCTGTAGGTCCCACAGGAAAAATATTGGAACCATATGGAGATTTAAAAGTAAGCGAGCTTTATAAAAACTATAAAGAACAGGCAGTTATTTTGGAAAAAGCAGGCGTAGATTTAATTATTTTAGAGACTTTTTTTGATCTTGAAGAGATAAAAACTGCACTGAAGGCAGTGAAAGAAAACACTGATTTAATGGTAATTGCTTCGATGACTTTTGATAAAAATTTAAAGACTATATATGGCGTTGATCCGGAAAAAGCAGTTGTAATTCTTGAAAATGAAGGAGCAGATGGGGTAGGGGCTAATTGTGGCACCGGTCCGGAAGTTTCATATAAAGTCTTGAAAATAATGAAAAAGATAAGCAAGACTTATTTAATGGTTGAGCCTAATGCGGGGATGCCTGAACTGGTTGAAGGCAAAGTAGTATATCCTGCATCTCCAGAGGTAATGGCAGATTTTGCCGAAAGATTTATTAAGTTAGGATTAAATTTAATTGGTGGTTGTTGTGGTACTACACCCTTACATATTAAGGCAATGTCGGATAAAATTAAAAATTAATTGTAATAATTATTACTCCAACAATCAGATATGCAATAAATGTAATATTTAATAAGAGAAGAAAAAAAATCATCAAACCACAAGAATTGATAGTATAAGTGTAAAATTTTTAGTGATGTAGTTAAGAAAGAATAATAAAATTGTTAGCCAAAATTTGACAAAATTTATCAATGATGATAAAATTTCGAAAAATTGAATATGTCTACAGAAGTGTGTCTAGGGTTCCGTCTAATTAATTATTAGAGTCTGGACCAAGCGGTACAAGGTATCTAATCGATACTACACTTTTAGGATAAAAGCCTGAGAGATAGGTTCTGTTAATATTATTTTATTGCCTATTTTTCAGGCTTTTTTATAAATAAAAGTGTTTAATGCTTTAACTAAATAAAGAAAATATTTATCTTAATGGATAGCATGGGGAATTATGAATAATTTAGATTATGAAGATTATTTAAAAACATTAAACAAAATAAGCAGAGCTATAACTTCTGACCTTTACCTTGAGGACATATTAAAGCTTATCGTAACTTTAACTGCCAATGTGATGAAAGCAAAGGTTTGTAATGTGTGGTTAATAGACGAAAAAAAACAAGAATTTAAT
>Ga0307380_10001666_pt1 | contig 32269 bp, 30 predicted proteins | sample UN3MG_FD_202239 | JGI IMG/M metagenome (GOLD analysis project Ga0307380, IMG submission 202239) | Soil microbial communities from Risofladan, Vaasa, Finland - UN-3 | ecosystem: Environmental > Terrestrial > Soil > Coastal area > Acid sulfate soil | place: Finland: Risofladan, Vaasa | collected...
AGGTTAAAGGTAAATACGTTATTTTTCACCGGATTTTCCCAAATATTCTTATTGATTTTGTGGACAGCCTTGATTTTGACGGTAAAACCTGGCTTCAAGGCGAATACGTCATAAAACCAAGAAAACATTTTTGGGATTCAAGAAAAATCGGCATGGGTCCGACACCGATAAAAACTCCGGACGGTTGGTTGGCTTTGTATCATGGTGTCGGTGACCAAGACGCTTCAAGATACAAAGTGGGCGCCATGCTTTTAGACATCAGCGATCCAACCCGGGTACTTTTGCGTTCCCGAAACCCGATTTTAGAACCGAATGAATGTTACGAAAATGAAGGTTTCAAATATGGGGTTGTCTATCCTTGTGGTGCTACCGTTATCGACAATAACTTAATGGTTTATTACGGTGGAGCTGATACGGTTATCTGCGGCGCCCAAAGTCCTTTAAACGAATTTATGGATGAACTTAAAAATGTTGAGACTCCGAGATTAAAAGCAATAACCATAAATTAAAATGATTCAGGTTAAACGTTATTCCGCAAATCCTATTTTGTCTTTTAACCAATCTAAAAGTTGGGAAGCGGAAGCGGCTTTTAACGGTAGTATTACTAAAAAAGGGAATAAATTTTTCCTTGTTTACCGCGCTGTCGCTTCACCTCAATTTTATTACGGTTCGAACATCAAATTATCATCGATTGGTTTGGCGGAAAGCCCTAATGGTTTTGCTTTTAAAAACCGCCACCAATTTATTACTCCTGAATATAGTTGGGAGCGTTTCGGTTGTGAAGACCCGAGAGTAACCAAGTTAGGCAGCAAATATTATATTTTTTATACTGCCTTGTCCGACTATCCGCCGTCTTCGGAAGGCATAAAAATCGGTGTGGCCACGAGCCGCGACCTAAAAGAGATTGAAGCTAAACATCAAGTCACCCATTTCAATTCCAAAGCGATGGCTCTTTTTCCTCAAAAAATAAAAGATAAGTTGGTAGTTGTTTTAACGATTAACACCGACCGGCCGCCGGCCAAAATCTGTCTGGCTTTTTTGGATCATGAAGACCAACTTTGGTCTTGGGATTATTGGGAAAAATGGTTAGCCCGCCACGACTTATATGTTCTTCCCTTACAAAGAAGTGTTAATGATCATATAGAAGTAGGTGCGCCGCCGGTTAAAACCAAAAAAGGCTGGCTATTATTTTATTGCTACATCAAAGATTATTTTTCTCCGGCGCCGGTTTTTGGCATCGAAGCGGTTTTGCTGGATTTATTAAACCCTCTTAAGATATTAGGCAGAACCTCAAGACCCCTTCTTTATCCCAGGGAAGAATATGAACTTAAAGGCAAGGTTAACAATGTTATTTTTCCTTCCGGCGCCATAATTGAAAAAGGCAAAGTCAACCTTTACTACGGAGTGGCTGATACCAGTTGTTGCTTAGCGACTTTAGATTTAAATGAGCTGTTTGAAAAAATGCTCTCCGGCAATCACTCGGTAAAAAAAAACTCCGTTCAGCTGAAGCTGGAAAGATATAAATCAAATCCGTTAATTAGTCCTAAGCCGGAAAACGACTGGGAAAGCAAGGCTACCTTTAATGCCGCGGCTTTTTCTTGGGTGGGTAAAATACACATTATTTACCGGGCAATGAGCGATTATGACACTTCGGTTTTAGGCTATGCCATTTCAAATGACGGTTTCCGAATAAAAAAAAGATTACATCGGCCCATTTATGTCCCTCGTGATAATTTTGAAAAAAAGCTCCAACCCGGTACTTCCGGTTGCGAAGACCCAAGAGTTAGTTTGATTGACGACCGGCTGTATATGTGTTATACCGCCTTTAACGGTGGCGCTACGACCTATGTGGCTTTTACCTCAATTAGACTAATTAATTTTTTAAAAAAGAAATGGCATTGGCAACGCACAAAAATAATTTCCGATCCTTCAAGGAGTGATAAGAATGCTTGTCTTTTTCCTGAAAAAATAAAAGGAAAATATGTTTTCTTCCACCGGGTCGGTGGCTGTATCTGGATTGATTTTGTAAATGACCTTAGTTTTCCCAATGGCCGTTGGTTGGGAGGCAAGATTATCTTAAATCCTCGTGAAGATAAGTGGGACAGTAAAAAAATCGGCATTGCCGGACCGCCTCACAAAACCAAGGAAGGTTGGGTATTAATTTACCATGGACTTTCCGCTTATGACGACAAATACCGTTTAAGTGCGGTTCTTTTGGATTTGCATTCTCCGGACAAGGTCTTGTCCCGCCTGGATTATCCTATTTTAGAACCGGAGGAAATTTACGAAAATGAAGGTTTAAGAGCCAAAACTGTTTTTTCCTGCGGTTCGGTAGTAAAAAAAGGCCAGTTATTGGTTTATTATGGTGCCGGAGATAAGGTTTTGGCAGTTGCTTCTGTCCCCTTTAAAAAACTTATAGAGGTTCTTAAAAAAAGTTAACCTTGCAAATTTTCCTTGCCCGCCTAAATGCGTTTAGAGCTTTTGGTGGGTTTAAGTTAATATGATATCATAGGCCTATGAAAGTCATTAAAATTGGCGCTGTTTGGTGCTCGGGATGCCTGGTGATGAAACCAAGATGGCTTAAGATTGAAAAGGAAAACCCATGGCTTAAAACCGAGTATTTGGATTTTGACGAGGACGAAGAAAAAGTAAAAAAATTCAATATCCAAAGCGAGAAGTTACCGGTTTTTATTTTCTTCAACAAAAACGGGAAGGAAATTCTTCGTTTGGCTGGAGAAAAATCAGAAGAAGAATTAACCAAGATTATTTTAGAACACAAGAATAAATGATAAAAAAGCTGTTTTTGAGTCTTTTTAGCTTGGTTTTGTTTTTGCTCTTGGCCTTGCCTGCTTTTGGTCAGGAAAATAAAATTAACCTTTACTTTTTCTGGAGCCAAAGTTGTCCTCATTGTGCTCGGGAAAAGATTTTTCTTGAGAAATTAGATCGTAAATATCCTCAGTTAAATATAGTGAACTTGGAGATATCTCAAGCTGAAAGTATAGAGTTGTGGAAGGAGGCAGGTACAAAACTTGGTATAGGTATCGGGCCTACTCCTCTGACAATTATCGGTAATCATCATTTTGTTGGTTTCCTGGATGAAAAAACTACAGGTGAGCAAATAGAAAAAGCGGTTAAGGATGTTTTTAAAAATGGCTGCACTGATATTTTCCAAAAAGAACCTGAAATAAAAGAATGTCTGGAAACGGAAAAAAATATTCCCGAGACAATCAAACTGCCGATTTTAGGAGAGGTAAGAACGAAAAACATCTCCTTGCCTTTACTGACTTTAGTTTTGGGTTTACTTGATGGTTTTAACCCCTGTGCCATGTGGACGCTTTTATTTTTGATCAGCCTGCTTTTAGGTATGGAAAACAGAAAAAAAATGTGGATTTTGGGGTCGGCTTTTATTGTCACCTCAGCCGCGGTTTACTATCTTTTTATGGCTGCTTGGCTTAATTTCTTTTTATTTGCCGGTATTATTTTATGGATAAGGATTTTGATCGGGTTGGTAGCTTTAGCAGCCGGAGGGTTTAATATTCGGGAATATTTTAAAGACAAAGAGGGTGGTTGTAAGGTAGTGCAAAATGAAAAAAGAAAGAAGACCTTTGAAAAGTTGCGGGCAGTTACCCAGCAACCAAATTTTTTTATAGGTTTAGCCGGAATTATTCTTCTTGCTTTTGCTGTTAATCTGGTGGAACTGATTTGCTCTGCTGGTTTACCGGCAGTTTATACTCAAGTGTTGAGTTTAAACAAACTTCCTTTATGGAAATATTATTCATATCTTTTAGGTTATATTTTCTTTTACATGTTTGACGACCTTGTGGTTTTCTTTATCGCCATGGTTACGCTTAAGGCTTTTGGAATAGAGAGTAAATACGCTCGTTTTTCCCGGCTTTTCGGCGGGGTAGTGATGCTTCTTATTGGTATTTTGCTTATTTTCAAACACGAATGGCTGATGTTCGGCTAAACAAACCATCCGGATCATCCGATCATCATCCGATCCGGGATCGGTCACCTCTTGACGAAACCGGTAATATACGTTTTAATTTTATTATGGCCCTCCGAAATATAATCTTAGCTACGGGAGAAACATACCATATTTTTAGTAGAAGCATTAGGCATTCACCTTTATATACTAATAAAAGAGAATTTGAGTTATTCCTGATGGCGGTAAGATATTATTTACAATCCAACCCTGCGGTTAAATTCTCTATTTTCAGGCAACAAAAGAATAAATACCAAATCAATCTTAATGAAGCCTTAACCAAGATTATTGCCTATTGTATAATGCCCGATCATTATCACTTTATCCTTACTCAGCTTAAAGAAAGCGGGATAAAAAATTTTATTCAAAAATTAAACAACAGCTATTCTCATTACTTTAACCTGAGGCATAAACAAAAAGGTCCTGTTTTTGAAAGTAGGTTTAAAGCAGTTAGAGTCAAAACACAGGAACAACTAATACACTTAAGCCGCTACATTAATTTAAACCCTGTTTCCAGTTATCTTGTAGAAGACCCGATAAACTACCCTTATTCTTCCTACAAAATCTACCTTAAGGAAGAGCAGTCTGATTTAGTTGACCCTTCTGATGTGATGGTTGATTTTAAATCTGCTAAAAGTTATAAAAAGTTTGTTTTAGACAGGAAAGATTACCAACGGGAACTAAAGAATATAAGGCATTTGACATTTGATTGACCAATGCTAAGTATTACCAGGATCGTCTCGAGTAATCCGATCCCGGATCGGAAAGGGAATCGGAAAGGGAAAGGGGCGGGGTCGGAAAGGGGGATGGGAGAAGGTGATAAAACATTCTAAAAGCGCTAAAATAGTAATACGTTTTAAGAAATGAAAATAATAAAAAAAGCCCTGGCTATTCTGATTCTTCTTTTGGGCGCGGTTGTTTTGGCTGGTTCTTTCGACCCTCGGGTAAATGATAAAATCAGGCAAGTTTCCCAAAAGCTTTTTGTTAGATCCGGCAGCGAAGATAAAAACGAAAAAAAGGATATTTTGGGTGAAGCAACACAAGGTGAGGTAAAGATTTTAGAAGGAGAAATCACTGACCAGATAAAAGATTTCTCCGCCAAAATTATTTCTCAGGAAACCATCACTGAAGCCACCGAAAAGGTAAACCAAATCATCGGAGAAAAGATCGAAGAAAGCAAAGATCTGCCCCAGAAGGGAATAGAAAAGGTTAAAGAAGAGGTTAGGAAGCAGATGTATCGCGAGATTTGCGAGCAGTGGTTAAAAGAAAATTAAAGGTTTCCCTATGATGCAGGACAACGAACTTAACGAAATCAACGATTTAAAAAACAAACTTGAAAGTCTAAAAACAAAGCTTGATCTTGAAGAAAAAAGAGCTAGGATTAAAGAGCTTGAAGCGGAAAGCCTGGATAAGAGTTTTTGGCAGGACCATAAGAAAGCGGCCACTAAAATGCGTACCCTAGCAGAAATACAGGAAGAGGTTAGCCTTTTTGATAAACTTCAGTTCCAACTTTCCGAGAAGCTAGGCCCGGAAGAGGAAAAAACAATAAGAAAAAACATCCAGCAATTAGAAAAAAAAGCTTTTTTAAGCGGACCATATGATACGGCTAATGCAATTTTGACCATCCAGGCCGGCCAAGGCGGAACCGAAGCCTGCGATTGGGCGCAGATGCTTTTGCGCATGTATCTTAAGTATGCGGAGAAAAAAGGTTGGTCTGCCGAGATGATTGAAGAGAGGCCGGGAGAAGAAGCGGGCTTGAAAAAAGTCAGCTTAAGAATTGAAGGCCGGTATGTTTACGGCTTGCTGAGAAGGGAAAAAGGAACTCACCGTTTGGTCCGGCAATCGCCTTTTAATGCCGATCGGCTAAGACAAACCTCTTTCGCTTTGGTTGAGGTTTTGCCCATAATAGAAGATGATAGCGAGGTTAAAATTAATGAAGATGACTTGGAATTGCAGACCTTTAGATCTGGTGGTCATGGCGGCCAAAATGTCAATAAAGTCAGCACTGCTGTCCGGTTAACCCATCGGCCCACTGGGATCGTGGTTGAAGCGCAGACGCAAAGATTTCAGGAACAGAACCGGAAAATTGCCCTGGAAATTTTAAGGGCTAAACTCTGGGAAATCAAAGAGCAGGAAAAAAAGGCAAAGATGCAGCAAATCAAAGGTAAGCACAAAGCTCCGAGTTGGGGCAATCAAATCCGTTCTTATGTTTTACATCCTTATAAGATGGTTAAAGATCTTAGGACCAGGTACGAGGAATCAGACCCGGAAACGGTTTTAGCCGGTAATTTGGATAGTTTTATAGAGGCAGAGTTAAGACTGCTTGATTAAAGTTTTGTTTTACTGGTATTATTATTGTTAAAGGAGGAAAAAAATGACAGAGTTTATTGAAAAAATTGAAGATAAAATTGATCAAATCGAAAAAAGCGATTTGGTAAAGGATATTTCCGGTCAAATTAAAAATGTTAAAAAACAACCTAAATGGAAAACGGCTTTGGTGCTGGTTGTTTTGATAGCTGCTGGTATTGGTACCGGCTATCTTCTTTCTTCTCGGGAAGCCGGGCCAGCGCCGACTACCAGAAACGTAGGTGAAGAAGAGGTTACCAAAGGGATGACTGTTGGTATTGCCGACGAGAAGACCTTCAAAGATTCAGCTGAAGGCAAAGTAGTTAAGGGTGGTTTAGACGACGAAGGATCTCATCACCTTGAAAGACCGGGAGGAGATTCGCAAAGTGTCTACCTTACCTCTTCAATCGTTGATTTGGACAAATTTGTGGGCCGCGAAGTTCAGGTTTGGGGAGAAACATTTTCCGCCAAGAAAGCCGGCTGGTTAATGGATGTGGGTAAGGTTAAAGTTTTAGACTAGATACAACTTTTTTAACAGAACAACTTTAAAGTCCGGAGAACAAAACTTATATTGAAATTCAGATTCCCGGCAACGTGCCTTTAAGGTCCAAAAGCGCTTTCATCAAGACCAATATGGACAACTTGCCGAAAGAAGGAAAAATATTAAAAAGGGATTCGTCCCTTTTTAACAGAACAACTTTAAAGTCATAAGCATGATTATTTTTAATAAAGTCAGCAAAAAATTTAACGACGGTACGCTTGTTTTGGACGATGTTTCTTTTACGATTAACAAAGGCGAGTTCGTTTTTTTGGTGGGTCATTGCGGCGCCGGCAAAACTACCGTTTCCCGGATTTTGCTTAAAGAAATCTTGCCCACCCGAGGAAGAGTTTTTGTGGACGGCGAAGAGATAACCAAATTAAAAAAAAAGAATGTGCCTCAATTACGGCGCAAAATCGGGACCGCTTTTCAGGATTTTAAACTGCTTCCGGACCGAACGGTTAAAGAGAACATCAGTTTGGCCTTGGAAATTATTCGTCAGAAAAAAGAAGATATCAGCCAAAAGGTTGACCAGCTTTTATCCTTAGTTGGCCTTCAGGGTAAGGAGGATTTTTTTCCTCAGCAACTGTCCGGCGGTGAGGTTCAAAGAGTAGTGATTGCCCGGGCTTTAGCTCATAACCCCAAGATTTTATTTGCCGATGAGCCGACCGGCAATCTCGACATTGATACCGCTTGGCAGATTATTGATCTTTTGAAAAGAATTAATGAAAAAGGGATGACTGTGGTTGTTGCCACTCACAATGTTAGTATTGTTGACGACCTCGGGCAAAGAGTAATCCGTTTAGAAAAGGGCAAAGTGACTTCTGATAAAAAAGAAGCGAAATATCAGGAGGAGCGGAAAAGTCAAGGCCAAAAAGCGAAAGTTGAGAAAAAAGAAACTAAAAAAGAGGCAAAAAATCCCAAAAAAAGGGAGAAAAATGAGTAATAGTTTTAAAACCAGCTGGAATCAAATCAGAAGAACGCCCTACCAAGCTTTGGCCGCGGTCATGATAATGTTTTTAACCTTTTTTGCGCTGTCGGTTTTTTCCCTTATTAGCGCCGGTTCGGTGAGAGTTTTAAAATATTTTGAAGGGGCGCCGCAAGTAATTGCCTTTTTTGAGAAAGGTAAAGATATACCGGAAACAGAGATAAGCAAGATTAAAAACGAGTTAGAACGGTCGGGTAAATTAGCGGACTTCAAATATGTTTCCATTCATGAGGCTGAAGCCATCTACCGGGAGAAAAATGAGGGCGACCCGCTTTTATTAGAACTGGTGAACTATAAAATCCTGCCTCCTTCAATAGAAATTTCCGCTACGGAGATTGACTCTCTGATACTGTTAAAAGAAATTTTGGAAAAACAACCGGGAGTTGAGGATATTGCTTTTTATGAAGACATCGTTAAGTCTTTGTCTTCTTGGATTAAAAACATAAAAATATTTGGTTTGGTGCTGGTTTCTTATCTTTTGCTCCAGTCGCTTTTGGTGATTATTATTATTATTGGCATGAAAATTATGGTGCGTAAAGAAGAGATTGAGATCATGAAGCTGATTGGAGCTTCCAATGCTTTTGTGCGCCAACCCTTTATCTTTGAGGGCGTTTTTTATGGTTTGGTCGGCTCATTTCTGGCTTGGGCATCTTGCTATATTTTTCTTTTATATAGCACTCCCTTTTTAATCTCGTGGCTGGGAGACATTGAGTTGTTGCCGGTGCCCTTATGGCTAATGCTTTTTCTTCTAGGTGCTCAGTTAATTCTGGGGATAGTGGTCGGTTTTTTTGGCAGTCTTTTAGCTGTTCACCGTTTCCTTCGCAAATAGAAAATGCGGAATGAAATAAAAAAAACATTATTTGCTTCTTTTTTTTCCTTTCTCTTTTTGTTGGTTTTGCTTTTTGGTTTTTTTCAGCCTCAGAGTTTAGCGGCCAGTGATGAGGAAAAACTTAATGAACTTAACAAAAAAATTGAAGAGTATACCAGGCAAATCAATGAACTTCAAGGCCAGCAAAAAACCTTGTTTTCTACCATCAGTTATCTTGACAACAAGATAATCTTGGCTTTAGCCCAGATTGCCAAAACCGAACAGGAACTTCAGATTTTAACGGATGATATCACTAAACTGTCGGTTAAGATTGAGGTTTTGGACAAATCCCTGGATGAAGTTTCCCGTATTTTCAATTCACGGATTAAAGAAATCTACAAAAGAAGCAAAGTTAATCCTTTTTATTTCCTGGTTACCTCTAGCGGATTTTCTGATTTTTTATCGCGGATAAAATATTTGCAGATTATTCAACAGTATGATCGGGACCTGCTTTTCCAAATGCAAAAGTCAAAGATGACTTATGATACGCAAAAACAGCTTAAAGAAAAAAAGCAGCAGGAAGAAAAAGCGTTAAAAGAGCAATTGGAAGTTCAGAAATCCTCTTTAGCCCAGCAAAAACAAAGCAAACAGGAACTTTTGGAAATTACCCGCAACGACGAACAGAAATTCCAGCAGTTGCTGGTTTCAGCCCGGGCAGAAATGGAAGCGATCCAGTCTATTATGGCTGGTTATGGTGAGGAAACAAAAGTAGGCGATACCAATGAAGGTCAAAAGATTGCTACCATTATTTCCGGTTCTTCCGCCTGTTCAACCGGTACTCACCTCCATTTTGAGGTGGCGGTCGGTGGCGCTAATGTAAACCCTACCTCGTATCTACAGTCGAAAGGTGTTAACTGGGATTTGGATGGTTGGTATGGTTCGGATTCTCCTTTTGGTTTTTCCGGTTCTTGGCCATGGCCGTTGAATGACCCAATTAGCATTACTCAAGGCTACGGAATGACAGCTTATGCCCGTTCGGGAGCTTATGGCGGCAAGCCTCATTCGGGAATTGATATGGTTTCCGGTGATTTATCGGTTAAAGCAGTAAAATCCGGTATTCTTTATCGGGGAAGTATTGCTTGCGGCGGCGGCACCCTACGCTATGTCAAGCTCGAACAACAGGACAAAACCGACACCTACTACCTCCATGTTAATTACTACTAATGTAAAGGCCGGGCCTTGACAATTACGCCTGTTATTTTTGTTCAATGTAAAGGCCGGGCCTTGACAAATAAAATGTCAACTACTATTAGAAAACCTAAGATAACCTCCGAGGTTGGCGTTAGCCATCCTCGGAGGTTTAATTTGAAAGAATACATTAGCGGATTTTACTCCGCTATTTTTTTAGTTATCTTCTGCTTTCTTTTTTCCTCTCCTTGCTTCGCTTCAAATGTAGTGATTAATGAAATCCTACCAAATGCTGATACCGAATGGGTGGAGTTTTATAATCCGGATAACATAGATTTAAAAGATTATTGGTTAGATGACGATACTTCTTTTACAGACGATTCAGGAACCAGTAAAAAACAGGCACTTACCAGTTTAAATATTAGCAATCCAAATTATCCTTACTTAGAATTTAAATCTTTTTTAAATAATGATGGTGATTATGTAGTTTTATTTTCTAGCGGTGGTGAACTGATTAATCAATATCAATATACGTTTAAAGTGGAAAAAGATATTTCTCTTGGTCGTTATCCTGATGGTGGAGATAGTTGGTTTCAGTTAAGTTCAGCTACTAAAGGTGCAGTAAATTCAGCGCCGCCGCCCTCTCCTTCTCCTTCTCCATCTCCCAGCCCCAAACCTTCTCCGTCACCCTCACCTAAAACATCGCCTTCGCCCTTACCCAGTTTAGCACCAGTAGTCTTTTCTTCTCCTTCAGTGCAACCCGTTGTTAAGACCAGCTCTCAAGCCCAAAAAGAAATCAGCGAAGCAACCAACGAGGCCAAGGATTTTACCGGTGAGGTTTTTGGTGCTACTGAAAGCAGTGATGAAGCCACTAAATCAGCTGAAGAAACAAAAAGTGAAACCAACTCAACCGGAAAAGTAAAGTTGCCTTTAATTATCAGTCTGATAGGCCTTGTTTTACTGCTGATTTCCGCCTTTCCTCTTCTCAAACCCCAACTGACAAACTTGATTGACAAGCTAAAAAACCATTAACATGTAAGGCGATATGTAAAGGCCCGGCCTTTACATCGGCTTCAAATAACAGGCGTATTTGTCAAGGCCCGGCCTTTACATTGCAGACTTTACATAGTTAAAATAGCTAGTCTCAGGTTGACATTTTCAACCACAAAAGATTATGCTATACTTTCGCTATTATGCGACCGAGTACATGGCCGAAGAATTTTTTTGTTTTATGGAGTCCGGTAGCTATTTGGTGTGCAGTTATTTTTACTCTTTCGTCAATCCCCACTATAACGACAACAAAAATCATTTGGTGGGACTTTATCCTTAAAAAAACAGCTCACATGATTGAGTTTGGAATTTTATATTACCTGATGTATCGAGCCTTGACAAAGAAGTTTAGAATTCAGAATTTAGAATTCAGAATTGGAAATTCAAAAGTAAAAATTAATTTTACTCTTTTCGCTTTGCTTTTTGCTCTCTGCTACGCGTTGTCCGACGAATATCACCAGAAGTTTGTTCCCGGACGTCACTGCAAATTAATGGATATTGGTTTTGACTTTCTAGGGATGTTTATCTCGCATTGGCAGATAAATAAGAAGGCTGTTATTCCCTCCTGAAGTTGACTCCCTTCGTCATCCCCGAAATGAATTCGGGGCAGGCTCTGAACTGACGTTTACCGTCATCCTGAACTTGCCTGCCCGCCTTTGGAGGGTTTCAGGATCTAATATAAGAGCTTAATCATTAAATTTTAAGCGGCTTGGCTGTCACCACGAACCTGTTTTGATCCAGAAAGCCGTAACAGGTATAGATTGTTAAACGCGTATCGTCCGACGGTCCTAAAACATAAGTTTGATCTGGACTAAGTACCGTTGTCTCAGTAACCACAAAATACTTAATTTCTCCATTAAAACCTTCAATTTCTATTATTTGTCCGTTTTGAACTTTAACCAAAGTTCCCAACAGATTCGGCCAGTTATGGCTGTAAAAAATACTGTTGCCTTTTTCTCCGGGGATAGCAGAACTGGTAAGATAAGAAATTCCCTTAGTGTTTGTTTTCCATTGGCCGTTTTCCAAGACAGCAGGATAAACAGCTAGTTTTAGGTTTAATTCTTTAATCGCGGCAAAGGCCGGTTGAAAATCTTTTCCGTCAGAGTAAGTTTGTAAAAATTTTGGTGGAGCATATCTTTGCCAAAGTAAGAAACTAACAATCAAAAAACAGACTAATCCTCCAAAAAAAAAGAGCCGGGAAAGCTTTAATTGCTTAATCACGGAAGGTCTTTTTTGATTTTGTTCTAACCAAAAATCCGCATATTACCAAAACCAGGCCAAAAGCGATGAGGCGATAGATTAAAGAAATATTGCCCGTGCTGGCAAAATCAAATCCCGGTCCGGTAGAAGCGCCCAGTACCTGGCCGCCGCCTTGGCCGCCACAAATATATTCATGGCTTATAGCCAAATAAGGGGCGTTATCCAGTCCCCAAAGCGCTCCATCAGGAATATAGACCCAGCCGGCTCTTTTTAGCGTGTCAATTTCTTCTTGGGAAAGGTCAGAGGCTTTCCACCAGTCTGTTTGGGTGCCAATACCGTCCGGAGGGCAGAAGCACTGGTATAAGGTATTATTGTCAATAGTAAAAACATCATCACTACCCCGATGTTCGCTTAAATCTCCGGGAATACCGTGCGTGCCTTCGTCATAATGGACCTTCAATGTTCCCGTCGGATTAGTGCAGCTGGGATAAGATGGCGTAACTACAGCCAAAACTGACTTCGCAGCAACAAAAAAGAGGCTTGTGAGGAGGAGATTGATGAATATTTTTTTGCCCATTTATTTTTGGGCAGAAGAAATATATTTGTTTTTTATTTGAGCTTTATTAGTATATCATTCGTATGATATATTGTCAACTAGTTTGATGCAGTTTGAGTTGTTTGTCAGGTTAATACGGAAAAAGTATTGGTATTCCCTCGTCATTCCCGCGCCACCCTTGTCATTCTGGAGCGAAGCGATAGAATCTCTTTAAGGTTCTATAGGGAATCTCTTTTTATTGAGATCCTATCGGGCTGAAGCCCTCCAGGATGACACGAGGGATATTATATCCTCCAGGATGACAAAACAGGCAAAGTATTTCGTAATTCAAGCTACTGGAGAAATTTGCGGATTTTGAAGAAAAATCCTTCGTGCTCTTTTACCAAAATAATTTCAACTTCCGAAAAGCTCTCGTCAAGCCTGACTTTTTGCCCAACAAATCCCTCTGCTTCTACCTCCAGCTCCGGTTTGCTTATCCGGTAAGAAAGCTTAAATTTTCCTTGACCGTCGGTTACCGTATTTCCCGGAAAAGAAGAAATCTTGGCTCCGGAAACCGGCTGGTCCAGTTGATTTTTGACAGTTCCTGAAAGAGCCTGAGGTGTATAAAAAGAGTAAAGAATGCCGACTGCTTTTCTGGCCTTTCCGTCGCTTTCCCACAATCGGGTAGAACTGCCCATATTGGTCCAGTAATTAAGGCCAATTACTTGCGGGATTTTTGTGACTTCTTCCAAAGCCTCATTAAGCCACTGAGCTTGTTCTTGTTCTGACATAGCGCCATGGATATCTCCAATTGGCGCCCCAAATTCTCCTAAAACCACCTTGCCACTGCTTTGGCTGGCCATATCCTTTATATCTTTTGCCAAAATCTTGGGAGTTGATACATAATGGTCAATTACCACCACGCCGTCCAAAGCTTTAGTTGTTTCCTTATCCATAATAAGTCTGGCCACATCACCGTTCATCGAATTAAAATTGGACCTGACTTTTTTCCCGATTTTGGCAAACGCTTTCTGGGTAACCTGATATTCTTGAATAAGAAACCGTCGGTGGCCGTTAACGTCTCCGGTTATTCGTGGATCTCCGGGTCCGCCGTTTTCCGCCTCAGGACAGGGAGTAAAAATATCACCGTCTGCAAAAAGGCTTTTATTTTGCAAAATAAACTCTTGGGTTTTTTGGTTGTGCTCTTCGCGGCTAATTCCCGTATAGCCAAACCACTGCTCCCAGCCTGACCAGTTGCCTCTAAACCAGACATTCAGCTTATATTTTCTGGCTGCAGCAACCCAGCGCCAAAGATAGGGAAGAAATTCCTCATCATAGGGCGTAGCAATAGCTACGTGGGTCGCTCCGGTTTGGCTGATATTTTTCACCTGTTCATCAATAATCGCGTCAAAACCAGGATCATTCAGTTTTTCTCTGGCCAAATCACGGGAGTATTTCATCGTGTCAATTGACTGGACTTCCCACCAGGAAGAAGATTGATTGCTCACCGGTAAAAAAGTTTTTTTCTTCACCAAAGACGCAAAACTAATGAAGAAAATAACAAGCGCTATAAAAATAAGGAATAAAATTTTCTTAATTTTTAGCATTTTTCTAACTTAATCACCCTGTCATTCTGGAGCGTTAGCGATAGAATCTCGATTTGAGATCCTATCGTTCGGCTAACGCCTCACTCCAGGATGACAGCCTAAGACAACATAAAATTTAAAGTTTTTAGATTTTGGTTTTAACATTTGATCCGCCAACTGGGGGATTCAGTATCTTTTTTCAAGCCAACCGTCATGCTGAATCCTGATATCCATCAGGACAGGTTTTATTTCAGCATCTTCGCCCCAACCCGTCATGCTGAATTCATTTCAGCATCTTCTCTGATGAATTTTTTCAGTCCCGCCAACAACTCTCTAATACTCTAACTCTCTATCTTTGTTTCCCAAACACAGGTTTGGTATTCAGTTCCCCCAAATATTCTTCCTTAAGTTCATAAATATCGGCAAAAGGATATGAGTTGACCAAATTATAACGCTTATACCCCTCTGTTTCCTTGACGGTTTTAAAAGTAACGTCATTTACATCATTAGTGCGCATTACAATCCAGCGCGCCCAACGGTCAGGGCTGGTTGTCGCGCTTTCCCAATAAGCGCCCGTGCCTTCATGGATAAATTTTTTCATCGGCAAGCCTGAAGAAAAGATAATCGCGTCATGGGAGGCAGCGGAAATAAGGACAAAGCCTTCCTTATCTTTGGCGTTTTTAGAAAGCCAGCCGCTGACCTCGGAAACGTTTTTCTGGCTGGAGCCGACCCGGGCATCATCAATAGTTACCGCGTCTTGATTGACCAAAGAGAAAAACGTCACAAACGCCAGCAAGCCGATTATCACCCAACGAAAATCTTTAGTTTTATGGACTAAATACCCGATAAAAATAGCAATTGAAGGCAGCATCATCACTCCGTAGCGGACGTTAAACCAGGTATTGCCGGAAACACCTTGGATAAAAAGCACAGAATGGCCCAGATACAAAGCCAGAACATTAAACAGCAGAGGTGCAAACAAAGTCAGGCAGCTAATTTTAAGCTCAGGTTTAATTCGCTTGTTCAGCCAAAATAAACCTGCCCCCAAAACTCCCAAAATAGCGGTGAAAGCACCGCAATTGTATGCAAAAGCCAAAAGATAAATTTTAAATGAGAGTAAAAGATTACCTTTGGTTGCCAGCACTCCGGCTTCTTCCATCTGTGCCTGTTGTGCCCGGGCAGAATAAGGCCCGAAAATAAAATAAAGGGCGTCTTTGAAAATCAGCTGGTTCCAAAGCAGCCACAAAAAAACGCCCAAGCCGGCCAAGGTGCCAAACAAGATATAAAGGCCTTCGGTAACCTTGTAACCTTTTTTTCTTAAAGTGTAAAAAATGATTAAAAGACTGCTGAAAAAAATGAGAAACCAACCATCATAACGAACCAGGCTTGAAAGCATCATCCAAAAACCGGCTTTAACCAAGCTTAATATTTCATCATTTCTAAACCAAAGCATCAACTCATAAACACCGACCATCATGGTGGCAATCAACAAAAGTTCGGTCATGGCAGTTGATTGAAGATAAAGGGTATTGAGATTGGCGGTAAAAACAGCCACTCCTACAAGTCTTCCTAAAATACCGACGCCGATTTTTTGCAGGAATTTATAGATAACAAGGCCGGTGACGACAAAACAAATCATTGACTGCAGGGCGCCGGACAAGCCGGAGTGCCACATAAAATCGTTCCAGATGGTCGGCACCATCAGGAGATGGGGTAATGGAAGCCAAACCGAACCAAGCTGGGCCAAACCTGGTTTAAGCCCCTCTACCACTCTGCGGCCAATATCCAAATGTGACCGGGCGTCATTGTAAGCCAACCCCAAACCGTTTTGGTAATAGTTATAAAAAGCGCCAACCGCTATCAGGATTAAAAACCCAATCACCAACCTTAGGATATTTTTTCTAAGAAAACGACTGATTTTCTCAATTTTATTTTCAGATATGGTTATTTCTATTCGCTGTAAAGAAACTTTCATTTTATTTACTCTGCCTTAGTTTTCTATTTTTTATTATCTCTACCGCTGAGGTAAAAAAAGGATGATCTCCAAAAAAGAGAAAAACAACTACGATTAGAACGATAACAAAATAACCGGTAACAAACTGCTGGCCCGTAATTTTATTTGATAAAAAAAGATTATAAACCAAAGAACTTATCTTACCTTCTTTAATTAATTGAATGTTATATTCATAGGTATAGGGAATAGGAGTGGCCAAATTGATTGCTTCTACTTTTGGCGGTACTTGGGTAGTAGTCATGGCGCCGATAACATTGACTGCCAGACTATAGGTAACCAGAAAGAGAAAAATCAGGTTAAATAATAGATTATGCCGATATTTTGTCAAGGCTGTTCCAATACCGATACAAAGGATAGCTGCCGCAGGAATAAGGTAGCGCGGTCCAAACGCCCACCCGCCCCATGGGTCGCCGAACATTGAATAAGCTAAAATATTTATGAGGCAAACGCTGAACAATACTAAGATAATATTTTTTATTATTTTATTTTTGTAAAGTAAAGCTAAACCTATAAATCCCATGATCAAAATCGGACTGTAAAAAAGCCAGCCCCGTTCATCGCTTAGAAGCAGAATATAAAAGCCGTTTAACTGTTTTCTGGTGACAAAAGGAAGCCTGATTTTAAAAACTTTTTCATCTTTAGTTTGTTGTGTGTTAAGTTTTTGGGCTTCTTCCAGTACAGAATAATCAGCCCGGCCGACCATTTGCCCGATTTCAATCGGTGAACCGGTAAGTTGGTAATTATACCAGCCAAAAAGACCCAAAAATGGCAGCAAACCAATGATTAGTTGAAAAACTCTAAGCTTTAAGCTGATTTTCAATCCTTGCTTTGATTTACTAAAGTGAAAGTGTTTTATAATTGCTGCCAAAACAATCGGGCTTAGAATAATAGCGTTGGATAGATCCATTAACAATCCTATTCCGAACAAAGCGCCAAGCCAAATATTTTTTAAAAGCGTTTTTTCACCAAATAAATTAAGCAAAGCTAAAAGAACAAGTGTAGTAGTAGCTTGGTGTTGAGTATAAGTGAGTGTATAGGAAAGAGCGTTAGTAGCGAAAAGAAAAACAAACCCGCTTAAAATCGCCGAGTATAAACCTGCGCCTAGTTTTCGGGCAAGTTTTGCAATCAAAAAAGTATTAATTAACGCCAGTAAAGCAGTGGAAAAATAAGTAAAGATCTGCGATAAGCCAAAAAATTTACCTAAAAAATAAAAAGGTAGGCCAAAAAAGGCAACCCCGGGTGTAAAAACCGAAAAACGTTTATTTTTATAGCTAACCACATCAGGCAAGGCGAAAAGGGCGCGCTTTTCATTAAGTACCAGTGTTTTGTCTTCAACCAAAGCCTCGGTAAGCGCATAACGTGCTCTACTTCCGGAAGATTCAAAAGGACTGCCAACAGAAGCATCTAAATTGTCCTTTTTATTTTTTAAAAGCAAAAGGCTATTTTCTTTACCCTTTGTTAAAATTATTAACAATATAAAGATTAAAAAATAATAAAGGAAGCTAGTTATTTTTTTAGTCATAATTGTTCTTCAATAAATAATTTTTTGGATGAAAAATAAGGTTCATAAAGCGCGTTAAATTCCGAAGTATTTCCGGTAATCAGTCGATTAAGTAGTAGTTCTAAAAGATACAAGCTTAACCAAAATGGATGTTTAATAAATTCTATTAAGGAAATCCTTATAGCTAAAAATATCGGAAAATGATATTCACTTTCGAGCGTATTTACAGGAAAATAATTTTCTAAGGCTTTCTTGCCGCCAATAAATTTTCTGGACTGTTTTAAGCAATCACTTAAGTGGGTAACATTCCTCATTAATAATTTAGTTTTTTTTGCTAAAAATAAACCCAACCCTAATTTTTTTAGATATAAATAAGCATAAGCATCTTCCGGAACATTTGCTGGCCAGCGCAATTTGGAGGTAAAGCTGCGGGAAAATGCTCTCATTGTGTGCCCGCCACAAAGATAAATATTATCTCCTGATTTCCAGTGCAAAAATACTTTCTTTTTCAGATGAGAGCCGTAAAAAAGAATTGTTTCAAAAAAATTTGTGGGTTGAGCTACCATTGTAATACCCCTAACTAAACCTAAATTATTATTTTTATTTAAAAAAGGCTGAACAATTTCTGCCAAGCAATTTTTGTTATAGGGAAGTGTATCTGCTTCAATCAAAACAAGAATTTCTGCTTTGTAAATATCAAGAATTTGATTTTGGCATAGTTGTTGGCCTATTCTTATTTTGTTTTTTATTAATTTTACAAGGGGATTTTTTATTGAGTTTACCAAGGTAATTGTTTTGTCAGTACTACCATCAGAAACAATAATTATCTCCTTAAGTCTAAAGTTTCTTTGTTTTTGCTCCAAAAGACTTTGGATGAGGTGTTTTATATTTTTTTCTTCATTATGAGCTGGTATGCCAATGCTGATTGTTTGTTTTTTCTTCATTTGTTTCATTGTATTGGTAAAAATTTAAAAACTTATAAGAGAGGCCTCTTTTATAAGTTTCACGTCAAAACGGTACTGGATAAATTTAGCAGGTACACCACCGACTACCGTAAAGGGGGGTACATCCTTCGTAACCACGGCGCCAGCGCCTATAATTGCCCCTCTGCCTATATAAACACCTGGTAAAATAATTGAATTTGCACCAAACCAAACATCATTTCCAACAGTGATAGGATGGTGTAATTTAGAGCCGTAACTAATTGGAATTTTCCAATTTGAATAAATAAGCTTAGTTGTTAAAAATATTGCATTAGGTCCAATAATGACAAAATCACCAATAGAGATTCCAGCTTTTTCCGTGTTTAAAAATTTAACCCCGGCGCTTATGTAAACGTTATTACCGATTTCTATATTATAAGGATGGGCAAATTTACAACTGCCTTTAATAATAACATTTTTACCCACCGATTTTAATAAAAACTTCCAAAGTAAACTTCTAATTTTCACAACATAAAAGAGACTTTTATAAATATTAGTAAACAATAAAGAAAGCAAAAACAATCTTAATTTATGTAAAAGCAAAGTTAATGTTGTCATAGTAAAATAGGATTTTTTCATATTTTTATGCCTTCTTTTGATGAGATAGCTAATTCCCAAGTACCATTTTTGTGTACTGCTTTCCTGTAAGGAAAAGTTCTTATATACATGTTCATGAATAAAGAACCTAAAGAGTAGGCTGGACTTTTTAAAAACCACTTAAACAACGACATAAAATATAGTTTTCTTGGCATAAAATATTGCTTTAAAATCTTCTCGCCAAAAAAATTAGCCACGCTTGCTTTGTCGGCAACAACAGCGCGGGCGCCAAGAATTCTCCAGTCTTTAAATGTTCCGACTATACGTATTAATATCCTTGTATCTTTGGCCAGTTTAAACCCGTATTTATTGTCCCGCGTTGCCATGACGTATAAATAATTTTGGTCAGAAACAACACCCCTAGGATAGGTAAAGGATTTATATAAATTTCTTCTCATTAAACTAGCTGCTCCGACTAATGCGTACATATTTTTACCATTGCTTAATTTTAAAAAAGCATCTTCAAAACTTACATAGGATATATAGCTAAATTTCCCCATAAGAGTAGTTGCTTTTACCGGGATGAAGCGGCCACCGACCAATGTTGTTCTTTTATCTTTTTGCATTTCCTTAACCATAAGCTCAACTTCAATGTTTCTTTCTAAAGCAACATCTGCATCAAAAGTTAAAAGTAAGTCAGTATTGCTTAAAGAATATATTTTATTGAGTGCCACAGCTTTTCCTAAACGTTTATGGAAGTTTAATAATTTGATATTAAATTGAGGATATTTTTTTGCAAAATCTCTCACAACCTGTGCCGTATTATCTGAACAGCCATCGCATACCACGATTATAAATTCTAGGTGGTACGATACTTGCTTTTGGGAAATTATTGTTTGCAACAAATTGCCAATATTTTTTCCTTCATTATGTGCTGGTATGCCGATTGTTAATGTTTGTTTCTTCATGTAAGAGATTTTGATGTTATGATAGGCGTCCAAGTAACATTGTATGATCTACACTTCCGCTTGCAGCAAAGACAGCTTGTTAGAGTCAACAATTTAAGGACAATATAACCAAGCGGGTTTCTTATGGCTTGGTACATCATTATTTGTAATTGAATTCGCAAAGGCAGGTTAATGGAGTTTGTTACAAGGTTTTTATCAAAATAGTTTTGCAGTTGGAATCCTCCAGTGATATAGCGGGTCATTTGCTTAAAATAGTCTAATGGTGTGCCGGCATATCTACTGTAAGCAACTGCTCTTTTGATATAAATATGCTTAAAGCTTGATGTAATACAGGTAAAATAACTAAAGGCATCATCATTTAAGATATCAGGCGGAATATGAAAGTTATGTAAAAACTTTTTTGAATAAGCGAGAAATCCATGGGTTGAATAACCCGTATTTCCGAAATCAAATTTTTCAGAAACGCTGTTTCTCGCATAAATATAATTGTTAACTGCATTTTCGATGAACGTTTTTGCCGGAAGAGGTTGTCGATTACCTGTCACCAACCCAACATTTTTATCTTGACTAAACCCAGACACGAGCCTTTCAATAGTCAACTGGTCTTTGCAAATGGTATCGGCATCAAGAATAACCAATATGTCTGTTTTTAATTGAGTAAATAATTGATTTAACCGGCTAGGTTTCCCAAGTCTTAAGCGTCCTTCAATACAGCAAATTCGTGGTTCTTTAAAGCTGCGAACTAAAGATACGGTATTATCGGTGCTACCGTCGGATGCTACAATAATTTCTTTTATTTCTATAGTTTTTTCTTTCTGTCTTAAAAGACTTTTAAGAAGATTTCCTATATTTTTTTCTTCGTTATATGCCGGAATGCCTATGGAAACTGTAAGTTTCTTTTTTTTCATAATATTTCTTTTGTAAAGCTAACTAATTTTTTACCTACTGCTTTAGGCGTGAACTCTTTTTCAAAAAGATTGTGGCCGTTTTCTGCTATCATCTTTCTTAGTTTTGGCTGATTTTTAAGGTCAATGACAGCTTTGGCAAAATCTTTAGGGTCTGCCGGTTTGCAAAGATATATATTTTTCTTATGGGTGAAAATGCTTTTTATAACCGGTGCATCAGCAGTAATAATCGTTTTCCCCAAAGCCAGGCCTTGATAGATTTTGTTGGGAATAATCCGGTCAACGCTTGGATGTTTTTGCAAAAATCCCAGGAAAATATCTGCTTTTTTGATGATTGCCGGATGTTTTTCAACGGGTAAATCATAGAAAAATTCAACGTTGCTAAGTTTTAGTTCTTTTGCTCTTTCATAATTTGCTTTAAATGTTTGGCCGTTGCCGACAAAAGTGAATTTTATGTCATGATAATTTCGCAGTATATTGGCCGTTTCTATAATGTGTTCCACTCCGTGGATAGGACTGTAAAGGCCATAGTAGACTACATTAATTTTCTTTGTGAGATTAGTATAAGGAGTATATTGATAATACTTGTCGTCAGCGCCTATAGGAAGCACCCGTAAATTTTTCTCCGGTACTTTAAAATCAGCCATAAGGTATTTTTTCTGATATGGTGTATCGGCAAAAACCAAATCGCAGAGGTTATAAATAATGGTTTCACCGGTTTTAATAATTTTTCCTAGAATTGATTTTTTATTTAAAATTCCTTGTTCTTCGGAAAAGCCGGTGTAAAAAATTAAAAGGGGATTGAATATTAGTTTTTTTCTGAACAATTTAGCAATCGGGTAAGCTATCAAAACATCAAAATGTCCGGGATAACCAACATAAATGGCATCCACTTTCCTAAACCTTTTGAAGTTTCTAATAATTTCTGCAAATATCCGGTATTTTTTAAGAATCCTTCCTGTAAGCTTTAGCCACGTCATTTCCTTGCTGCTGTCAAGTTTGGTTACCGGTGTATGGCTGTTGATTTCCACAATATCCACCTTGTTTTCCAAAAGTCCCTGCAAGATAAGCTTATTGGAAGTATAATTTCTGTCATAGGTGCCAAAAAGACAGATGGTTAGTTTTGATTTATCCATAATAATTATAATTTATATCTTTGAACTACTCGCCACACTCCAAATAGGTGTTGATTTATAATTAAACAATGATCTAATTTTGAGCACAAAGGCAATTAAAAAATATACAATTATGAGTGGATTGATATAAATGGACAGGATAAATGATTTTAAAATAAGACTTGGGGGTAAATAATATTCTGCTTTGATAAATTCCTTATTAAATTTTTTTGAGAGTTCTTTTTTTGAAAGGAAGAAACGAAGACTTTGTTTTTGATGATCGGAAAAATTCGTTGGTAGCTTATATGATACAACCGCTTTCTTTATAAATTTGTATTTATAATGATGATATTTGCAGTATAGGTAGGAAAAGGCATCATCACCTGCAATATCAAAAAAACGAAAAGGAACGAAAAGGGTAATAAATAATTTTTTTGAGAACGCTCTTGCCCGGCCATGGCAGGTGTAAATATTATTGCCTTTTTTATACTCCTCAAATATATTTTTTTTAAATTCCATGCTTGCCGCTAATATTTTTTGCATTAGGGTTATGGGTTTTAGCTCTTTTATTGAAGCTGATGTCAGGTCTGCTTTATTCAAAATAATCGGCATTATAAGTTTGTTTAAGAAATTAATGTCCCGAATAAGAATATCAGCATCCAAAATAACAAGAATATCAGACTCAGTACGCGAAATAATTTGGTTCATCCGAAATAGTTTGCCTTTTCGGACTTTGTTATTAAAAACCTTTACTAGTGGGTTTTTTATTTTTTTTAAAACAGCGATTGTTTTATCTGTACTAGCATCATTAGCAATGATAATTTTTTTTAGCCTAAAAATAGTTTGCGCTTGTTTTAAAAGACAGGAAATTAAAGAGACTATATTCCTTTCCTCGTTATAAGCCGGTATGCCGATGGTAACGGTCATTATTTTATTTTTCATAACTTTTTTTACAATAGCACGTTATCTGACGGACCGAATTCGGACGGGTTGGATCCGTCTGGCTCAATTGGTGCTGGTATAATCCCAGCTACTTGGATTAAACCAAGACGGATTGCTTGTAGTATTGCAGCGGTTTGATCACCTGCTTTTAATCTTGCAAATATTCCGTCGGGATTGTAAAAATGAGCTTTTACTGTACTTGGACTTATGCCTAATTCCCTGGCTATTTGTCTATATGTTGGTGTATATGAAGTGCCTTCTGCATCTACAGTACTATTGGCCACCATTTCTAGTATCCTTGTTTTTTGTGGTGTCAAAGTCGATTTATTGTTTCCTTTTTCCATGGTTTTTAAATTAAATTAAATAAATTTTAAAATGGTAACCGAAAATTTTTTTTATTTTTCATAATTTCTTTTTACCTTTTACAATAACGGGAGTGCGGGTACTTTAATTTCGCCCCAAGCAATTGCTTCTATTACTGCGCTAGTCTCATCTGGTACTCCTAACGTTGCATACGCTCGGCTTAAATGATTACCTACTGTACTTTCGGCAATACCTAATATTTCAGCTATTAACTTATTAGTTGGTGTAGTTAATCTACCGTCTTCGGCTTCAAAGCCCATAGCCTTCATTTCTATTATCTGTTCTTGTCTTGCTGTTAAGTTTGATGACATATTTTCTCCTTTTATATTTTTTTATAACTTAAAATTAAACAAATGCTTAAATAAAAATAATCCTTTAGTAATTTTCTTTTTTCTGCTTTTTTCGCGAATTTCGCGTTTGGGTTTTTGCCGGCCTATGATTTTGTCATTACCGGTGACAATTTTCAGTGTTTTCAGCCACAATTCTAAAGCTCTGGTTTTTGGCAATCTGACATCAGCAAAAGTAATCAATTGACCTTCTTTGATAGATTTTACAAATTCAGCCTGCCGGATTAAAGTAAGAGGGACAGCGTTTGGTTTAGCAGCGATTTTCACTGCCTCGCCGCGGACATCAAAACTGCCCAAGCCCCGTTCAATTGTTTCCCCCGCTTCAATTTTCCTTTTGGCAATCGCGGCAACCTGGATAGTGGGGTGAGGTCCATTATTGAAAGAGTAGTTATTTTCTCCGTTTAGGACTTTAATGATTGTTTTGGCAATCTCCAAATGGCATAAATGATAAGGTTTGACAATCACATAATATGGTCCGGGGCCAAGCTTAAGATATTCAAGCCTTGAGGCTTGTTCTTTGTCGTGGGTAGCGACAATAAACACTCCGGCTGGTGCTGTTGGGCACAAAACATAGTCGCTTATCGGTTTGTCTTTGGTTTTAGCAATTTCTCCCAAGCGGTGAGCTCCGTCCTCGTGGTCTTTACAGGAGATACCCGTTAGTCCCTGTTTTACAATCGTTGCTCCAAGACCGTTGGCTACCAAAGCCTGCTCAACCTGTAATTTTGAGCCGTCGGTAAAAGCAGTCACTTGGGTAAAGCTTATCCCTTGTTTTTTGGCCCAGTAGCGCATATCTTCAGGCGTGGGTTTGAGGTTTTGAAAGCGTTTGATATTGCCATAGACTATTGGTTTGAAACCCATATTTTTCATTTCTATATCCAAAGCAGCCAGGGTTCCGGGCTGGTCGCCTTCAGCCTCAATAAAAGTGCCCATTTTGGCAAGCATGGTGCCGCTGGTGATTTGCAGTTCCGGGTTCATGGTGACCACAGGAATACCTGCTTTCAAAACCGCTTCGGCCATTTGAGTGCCGTGGATAGCGTCCCCGCTGCATTCCACCACCAGGTCGCTGTTTTTAATCACTTTGTTTATATCACCGGTTATCAGTTTTTTAGGGACCGGAACATCAACGATTGTCTCGACCGGTCGACGGGTCAAAACATTGCTTAAATAAATTTGCGGCCGGTATTTTAAAGCATACATCAGGCCCCTGGCAATAAAGCCGGTGCCGATAACGCTGATATGATATTTTCTGCCAGTGGTCATAAGCTTCTCTTGTCTTTCCCGCGAAAGCCACGCTAAGCGGGGCGTAAACGGGAATCTATAAAAATGACGCTGAATTTCTATTTTTCTCTTTTTTCGAATAGGGACAGGCATTCTTCAGCGCTCTTTTCCCAAGTAAAATTCTCCGCCCACTTGCGGCTGGTTTTTGCTAAATCTTGGCGCAAAGAACGGTTAGTAATTATTCTGAAAATCAATTCGGCAAACTCATCCGGGTTTTGGTAATCGGCAAAAAATCCTGAAGAGGGATTTTTGACCGAGTCTCTTAACCCCGGCACATTGGCCACCACCACCGGCGTTCCGCAGCTATTAGCCTCAATTGAAGTAATGCCCCAGCCTTCGTAAGACGAAGGATTGACCGCTACCCAGGCCTTTTGGTAAAGACTGATTTTTTGCTCCTCGGAAACTTTTCCGGCAAATTCCACGTAAGTTTTAAGTTCCAGCTTTTCTACTAAATTTTCCAAGATGGTTCTTTCTTTGCCAAAACCGGCGATCACCAGTTTAAACGGTACCAATCTTTCAGCCAAGTTTTTGGTTGCCTTAATTAAAACCTTAAGGTTTTTATATGCCTGTAAGCGGCCGACATACAAAATTAAGGGTTTTTTAGCTTTTTTTCCCGGTACATAAGTGCTAAGGTCAACGCCGCAGTAAATTACTTGCGGCTCTTTTTTACTCATTCCATAGCGCATAATCGCTTTTTTACTTGATGGAGAAATGGTGATCACTTGCGAATTTTTATACACCAAAGGCATAAGTTTTCTTTCCAGAATTATCGCCAGCCAGGACAAAGGCGCCTTAAGGTGCTCCCTGAAAATTTCCTGATGCACATGATGGATAACCAAAAAAACCGGCTTTCTCACGTATAAGGGGGTAAAAAAGGGAATGCCGTTTTCGCAGTCCACAATGATGTCAAACAGTCCCCGGAAACGGAGGATGTAATAAAGAAAAGCCCAGAAATAAACCGTATAAAACCCGCCCCGCCTGACAATCTGGATGCCGTCAACCACTTCGTTTCGCGGGTTTTTCCGGTCGTTGCCGCAAAAAACCGTTACTTTATGGCCTTCTTTTAGCCATTGTTTGGCAAGTTCGTGGATGTAAACTTCTGCTCCGCCCCCCCAAACATGTTTGGTATCGCGCCAGTTAAAGATTAAAATTTTTAAATGCGCAGGAGTTTTAGCTTGAGCTTTGCCAAAATGGCCGAACAAGCCCCAAAAATCAAGCAGATTACTGCCAAAAGTCTTAAGCTGGCTATAAAAGACGTGCAGTAAAGATATAACCAGCAAAAATGCCATCCCATTTAAACTGACAACTTTGGCAACGCTTGCCAAGTCGTGATGGAACAAGCTGATCCCTATAATTTGCACTAACCCCAGCAAAAAGCCGACCGTTGAAAAAACATATTCTTTCCTTGCTTGATGATAAGCAATAAAACTTGAAGCAATGGTAAAACTGCTTAAACCCAAACAATACATTGGTAAAAGAGGCAAAATCGGGCCTACTCTGTTGCCAAACAAAAGCGGTAAAGTAATCCTGCCGAAAAGGCCGATTACAATAAAACCTAAGATACTGGTTAAAGCATTAAGATTTAAAATTCGGTAAAAGATGCGCTTGGTATCTCTGCCTGCTCCCAACCTCTTGCTGACCAAAGGATTGACAAAACCAGCAAACAAACCGCCGCCAAAATAAATCATTTTTCCGGCCAAAGACAACAAAGCATATAAGCCGGCTTGAAGCGGTGGTAAAAAATGCTTGGCCAAAATTATATCCAGGCTCAAAAAAGCGCTTGTTCCCAGGTTTGCCAAAAGAGCAGTTGCAAAAAATCTTCTGGGAAAGTAGTGTTCTTCCATAGGCAAAGCCTTTTTGCTTTTGATTGATTTAGCCATGATAAAAGCAGGGACAAAAGTTAAAAGCATTGATAGAGGAATAGCCGCATAAACAAGGGTTTGGTAATTCAAGTTGACCAGTCCTAAAGCAGTCAAAAACTTTATTGCCGGCCCCAAGACAACCAAGATTGCCAAAGACGCAAACTTTAGGTTGCCGCTAAGAAAACCGCTGTCAATAGTACTGACAAGGCCGATCATTATTACAGGCGCGAAAAGAATAAAAGCGAACAAATTTTCAGTGCGGAAAAATGAGGACAAAAAAGGCAAGCATATCAGCCAAATGCCGGTTGCAATCAAAGCTATTTTAACAGCCTTTTTCCTCATAAAGCGCCAAAAAGCTTTGGCCGCTGTCTCATACTGGCCCAAAAGATAAGCTGAGCGGTGGGTAACTGTTTGGGAAAGCGCTCCCCAGAAAGAGCCGGCAATAAGTAGAATATTACTAAAAACACTTATAAGCCCGAATTCTTCTAAATTAATATGTCTGCCCAAATAGGCGTTGAACAAAAAATTGAAAAAATTGGCAATAATTGAAGCTCCCACCAAAGTGCCTGCCGGAGCCAGTTGTTTTGCTCTTGCTTTAAACTCTTGCCGGTCAGTTTTGTAAGTAAAATGCAAACCATGGTGGGTTTTTTCCCAATAATGAGGTTTAAAAATCAGCTGCTTTATGGCAATCAGGGCGCCTAAACCCATGAAAAACCAATAAATTGGGATCAAAAACACGTATTTTATTACCGACCATTGCTCCCTTTTGGCGCAGCCGATCATATAGTTATACAGATACATGAAATTACCAGCCACAAGGGAAAAGGCGGCCAGGTAAAACACCAGCGTCGGATAAAGGGATTCAATCGTCGGTCCCACGACCGCGTAGAAACAGAAATAGCTGATTGTGGCCAGCCATAAAATGGGGTTTATGAGGGTAAAAATGATTTTCAAGCCGATGGTGAGTTGAAACAAAAGGCTGTGCCAGCCGTGTTTTCTTAAAAACCGGATGGGGTTTCTCATGTGGACAAGGTAAGTTTGCAAATAGCCTTTAAACCAGCGCGACCTTTGCCTCAGCCAGTTTTTAAGATTACTGTTGGCTTCTTCCAAAGTGACCGAATCAAAAATAGCGGTTTTGTAGCCGTCTTTAAACAATCTGACACCCAAATCGCAGTCTTCGGTCACGTTAAACGGATCCCAGCCTTTAAGCTTTTTTAAAATCTTAAGCGGAAAGTGGTTGCTTGTTCCTCCCAAAGGAATATTGGTTTTAATTGATTGTAGTCCGGGCAGAATCACGTCAAACCATAAAGAGTATTCGGCGGTAAACAATTTGGTCAAAAGGTTTTGGTGGGTGTTGTAATAGTTTAATTTTGCTTGAAGACAAACAGTCTTTTTTCCGACTTTGGCAAAACCAAGATAAGCTTTTTTCAATTGTAAAGGATCGGGTTTGTCTTCGGCATCATAAATAACCACGTATTTTCCTTTGGCTTTGGCAAGGCCGTAATTGCAGGCTTTTGGTTTGGTTTTGGGGTTTGAAGGAGGAACAATAACGATCCTAAAATATTTTGGCAGTTTCAGTTCTTTGGCGGTTTGGATAGTTATTTCGTCATCTTTTTCCAAAAGGAGCAGGACGTCAAGTTTTTCTTTGGGCCAATCAAGCTTGTCTATGGCTTTGACGAATTGGGGCAAAACCGTTGCTTCTTTATACAAAGGACATAAAATGGAATAAACAGGCAGTTTTTTTTCGTCAAGGCTTTTTATTTCTTTGTCAGTGATTTTAATTTCCGGCGGATAATAAAGGCCTTTTAAAATAAGATATAAATTAAATAAGACATCAAGAAAGTAGATAAAACTTAAGACCGCTATCACCGCAATCAGCGTTGTTTTGGGATTATAAATAAGTCCAAGGATAATAACAGTCGCAAGACTGAGAAGAAAGAGTTTTTGCCACCTTTCAAAGGTAATCAGAGCTGATTTATGGTGGGGTAGCTTAGTATGGGTGATATAGCGTTTATGCCGGAAAACCACGCCTGCGCCCAGCATTGAACAGGGTTTATTTGGTTCTAACTCAAAAATCCCTTTGTCAAACAATTTCAGCTTGATGGCCCTGAAGCTGATTTCCAAAGCGGTTTTAAGGAAGCTGATTTTTGATTCGCCATTATGGCGTTTATGGAAATTAATATTAATACTGCCAATACTAAAACCCAAACCCCGAGCAGTATAAAGCAGGGGAATATCAAGCGTCCAGGGTGAGAGTTTGGATTTGTCAATGGAAGCTAAAATTTTTCTTCTGAAAATTTTAAGGCCGGATTGGACATCACACTTAAAGCCAAAAAGCAGCCGGCCAAAAAGGAAAGTATTAAGCCTGGAAGCAAATTTTCTAAACCAATGGCTTTTATATACGGTTCTTTGGGCTACCACGACGCCATGCTCGGGCGCAAGTTTTAACATTTCCGGAATCGCTTCGGGTGGGTACTGCAGGTCAGCATCAATCATGCAGACAAAATCAGATTTAGCAAGTTTGGCGCCTTCCAAAATACTGAAAGCTTTTCCGAGTTTGCCTTGTTTTTTATGGAGAATAAGAGGATAAGTTTTAGCCAGGTTTTTTACTGTAGATACGGTATTGTCTTCTGACCGGTCATCAACAATAATAACTCTATATTTGATTTTTGCTTTTATAAGGCAAGCGTGAATCCGTTTTACTAACAAAGGGATATTTTTGGCTTCGTTCCTTGCAGGCACGATAATATCCAGCATTTTTATCTTATTCATGAATTTTTACTAACAATTCAAACAAAAAACCAACCGGTAGGCTGGAACAAAACATTTTACAGTATTTTAAACCTTTAATCAAGCATTATGGGGTTTGTTCAAGTTTTGCTTCTGTTATTTTTTATTCAAGACTGGATAATGTGGAACTTTTACTAAAAAGCAAGGCCTTTACTTTAAAAAAATTTGCGGTAAAATACAACCTATATTAGCTAAAAACAAAAATCTGATAATTAATAGTCGGTTTAGTTAATTAAAGTAAAGTTTTTCTTAATAATTTAACTAATTAAATTAGAGGAAGTTAGTTTATTTTTATGAAAGAACAACCTGTTGAAAGTCAAACTTTAGAAGAAGCTATAATGTATGGTTTGCTTGGTGGCCTTAGTGGTGGTAGTGGTAGTCCCGAGCAACGTCGAGGTGGCTTAGAATTATTAAGAACCCACTATATGGATGCCCAAAGAAGAATTAGAGCTATAGTTAATAATATATATAATTCAAGAACATGTCTTGGTGGTGGTTATGGAGAAACGCTTAAGGTTTTAAAAGTTGACTGTGTGAGATTATACGAAGATTTTAGGACGGTGGAATGCTTAGGGCCTCATTTAGGGATTAACCCTTGGTATAACCTTGAAATTTTACGCGTTTTTGCTTCAAAAATAGCCAGTGCTGCAGGTAAAAAAAGCGCCAATGATCCTGTAGAAGAAAATTACCATGCGTTAGCCGCAAGATATGGAAGAACGTTACAGCTTTCCAAGAAATATCAATTGCCTCAAGGGGCAGAGGTGGCTGGTCAAACTCATAGAGGAGAAGGATTTAGGACAATTGAAGAGTTAGAAGCTCAGTATTTGTCGGCTCAGATTAGAATTGTTGGTGTAGTAAACAGTATATATAAGCAAAAAATATGCTTCGGGGGGCCAAGACCGGTTGCATTTAAAAGTTTAGGAGCAGAACCGAAAGAACTATACGAAGCTTTTGGTAAGATGGAAGAATTAGGCCCTTATTTAGGTGTTAATCCTTGGTACAATCTTGCAACCTTATATACTTATGCTTTGGTAATAGGTAGTACAGAAGAAACAAGAAATACTTCCGGTCCTGGGGAAACAACTTGTATGTCTTTGGCTGCACGGTATTTTCAGACATTAGAGTTTCACGGTCAAAACGGTTATACTCTTAGTCAGGTAGAATCCTTTGTCCCTATACAAACGCTCACCGATATGGCAGTCGGACAATTTCATAGCAATCTCTGAGTTAACTAGTTAAACCCCGCCTTAACTCAAGTTTTTTTATCTCCTCATCTTTATCACAACTTGACGGCTAAAAGCTTAAGAAGTAGTATCAAATTAAATTAAAGCAGAGGAGGGGAAAATAACAGACGGGCAGCAAGAAACTTATTCTTTAAAAGAGCTAGGTCAAGAAAACCCAGCGCTTTTAGATAAAGTTTTAGAAAATATAATCTCTTCTTCAGAAGAAAATTCACCAATTAAAAGGCGGTTTAAATTTCTACAAAATTTAAGTCATGATATGCGTAGTGCTTTAGCTTCACCAGTAGCATACCTCCATGTTGTAAAAGATAAATTAAATGGCAGGGTGCCTTTGGGTCTTTTTTACACCAGAATTGAAACCCATAAATTTCATGGTGAAAAATTTGGTGGTGAAGAAATAACTTATGAAAAAAAATGTAATTGTTTTGATACAACTTGTGACTTACTTGATAGTTTTAGCTTGGGTCCAATAAGAAATAAATTGGCAGTAGGTATAGGTTTAGAGGAAGCTTTCAGAAATCTAAAAGGCACAGAGGCGATCATTCCAAAAAATCTAACACCTGGAAATATAATCTGGTTAGGTATAAGCCGAGTCCGGCAAACATTAGAAGGTAACAGGCAAAAGTTATCTGAATTTTTTGAAGAAAATAAAGCAGGGGGTGAACAAGAAGAATCAATGAGAGGAATAATAATAAATGCTACAGTAAGAGCTATTAGGACCCTTGATGGTTTAACTCAAGAATTTTTTGGACCCCAAAAACCTCAAGAACCTGAAGCTTAAAATCAACTGAAGTGCTTTAAATCCTTACCGTTCTGGCAATAAATCATTAATTGCATCTTGTATTTCAGCGGGCGTCATTGCCTTTCTCCCTGGTTTTGGTGGTTTTTCAGCTGTTCCTCTTATTGAGGAATCGAGATCAATGAAACTACTTTTAGGAGGTATTGGAAATTTCGATTTAGCTGAACCATTCGGCGGCGGGGAAAAACCTTCAGCGCCTGCTTCCGGATCTAAAAGCATTTTTTAATCACCTCTTTTCAATAATTTTTTTAGCTAAAGCTTTAAACTAAACACTCAATTTCAAAAGCAACTGCAATTGCAGAACCATCATCAAGAGGCATAAATTCAGAGTGCCTAAATTCTTTTGGTAATAAACCCGCAGGACAAGAATTTCCTGGATATTCAACTAAATATCCAGACC
>Ga0307380_10001669_pt1 | contig 32243 bp, 27 predicted proteins | sample UN3MG_FD_202239 | JGI IMG/M metagenome (GOLD analysis project Ga0307380, IMG submission 202239) | Soil microbial communities from Risofladan, Vaasa, Finland - UN-3 | ecosystem: Environmental > Terrestrial > Soil > Coastal area > Acid sulfate soil | place: Finland: Risofladan, Vaasa | collected...
CCCTGGTCGCTGTTGAATCTGCATCTGCTGCTGCCCGGCTTCGCCCTGGTGCTCTTCCGCGTGGCCGGGTTGACCTTGACTGCGCCCATGCTCAGCAGTCAGGCCATCCCCGCACGCTTCCGAATCGGCTTCGCCCTGACGACCGCCGCCGTCATGTTCCCCCTGGTCTCGCCCACCATCCCGGCCGACATCTCCCTGACCACCGCCCTGGTCGGCGTCGTCGGAGAGATGACCATCGGCCTGGTCATCGGACTGAGCGTGACCCTGGTGCTCATCGGCGTGCAGGTCGCCGGCATGCTCATCGGACAACAGGCGGGCATCGCTTTGGCCTCGGTCGTCGACCCCAGCCAGGGCACGGAGAGCACGGTCGTCGGCCAGATCTACGTGATCGTCACCACGCTCATCTTCCTGGGCATCGGTGGCCACCGCATGATGATCGCCGCTCTGTTGGACACCTTCGCCGTCGTGCCCGTGCTCGGGTTCTCCTTCGACCCTTCCATGATGGACATGATCGGCGACTTGCTGTCGGCCGCGTTCATTCTGGCCGTCAAGCTCTTCGCCCCCGTGCTCATCGCCCTGCTGCTGGCCTCCATCGTGTTGGGCTTTCTGGGCCGCACCATCCCGCAGCTCAACATCCTCTCCGTCGGCTTCGCGGTCCGCAGCCTGGCCGCATTGACCGTTGCCGCCCTGGCCCTGGCGGCCTCGCAGGACGTGCTCGTCGAGGCCCTCATCAATTGTCTGCAGAGCATACGGACCGCCTTCGGGCTCGGACCGCTGAGCGTCTAGGAGTGCTGTGACCCATGGCCGAGGACAAGGATGCCAAGACCGAGCCCCCCACCCAGCGCCGGCGAACCGAGGCGCGCAACAACGGGCAGGTCGCCCACAGTCAGGACCTGGCCGCCGCCGTCCTGCTCGTCGGGTCCCTGGTTATCCTCCGCTTCATCGGGGCCGACATCTGGAACCGGCTCCTGTCGGTCTACCGCGCCGCCCTCGCCGCCGACGGAGCCTCCGACCGCGACCAGCTTATCCCGCTGGCCGCCGCATCGGCCGTCGAGACCTTCAGGATGGTGGGCCCCTTCATGGGGCTCATGGTGGTCCTCACCCTTATAGCCTTGTACGCCCAGGTCGGGCTGCTCTGGACCCTCAAGCCGCTAACACCCAACATCAAGAAGCTCAACCCCATCACGGGGTTCGGGCGGATCTTCTCGGCCCGGTCGGTGGTGCAGCTCGTCCAGAACATCGCCAAGCTCACCGTTGTCCTCGCCGTGGTCTACCTCGTGGTCAAGGGCCAGCTCGACGAGATCGTCTTCGCCCTCTCTTTGGACTTTGTGGCCATCATGGGCCTGGCGGCCCACCTGGCCTTCCGCCTGGGCATCACCCTGGGGATCGTCCTGCTGATGCTGGCCCTGTTCGACTTCGCCTATCAGCGCTACCGCCACGAGAAGGACCTGAAAATGACCAAGGAGGAGGTCAAGGACGAGCTCCGCAGCATGGAGGGCGATCCCGTCGTCAAACGCCGCCGCCGCGAGGTCCAGATGCAGTTGGCCCTCCAACGACTGCGCCAGGCCGTGCCCCAGGCCGACGTCGTGGTCACCAACCCCACCCACGTGGCCGTGGTCATTCGCTACGACGCCGAGAGCATGGCCGCCCCAAAGGTGACCGCCAAGGGAGCCGACTACATGGCCCTGCGCATCCGCCAGTTCGCTGCGGCCGCCGGCGTTCCCATCCTGGAACGACCGCCTCTGGCCCGAATGCTCTACGAGGGCGTGGAGGTCGGCCAGGAGATCCCTGAGCGGTTCTACCGGGCCGTCGCCGAGATCCTGGCCTACGTCTACGAGTTGACCGGGCGGAACATGCGACCGCGGCCGGTGCCGGTGGGGTGACAGACCAATGACGAAGCGCGAATAGCGATTAGCAAATGGAGCGCCGATGGACCACAGCGGTGAGATAGACAACGCGGGTTGCGAATGTTGAGTCACAACAGACACATTCCGCATACCGCATTCGGCAATCCCCATTCGGGACGGGTGTAATGGCGCGACGACGGATCACGACGAGCAGGCTGTTGAAGTCCTCCGCGTCCTGGCGAGGGACGCTGCTGCCCGTCTTCGCCCTCTCCCTGATCCTGGTCATCCTGGTGCCGCTGCCGCCGGGGTTCATGGATCTGCTGCTGGCCACCAACATCACGCTCTCCGCCATCGTCCTGCTGACCGTCATGTACATGAACGGCCCGCTCGAGTTCTCCTCCTTCCCGTCGCTCCTGCTCTCCCTGACGCTGTTCCGCCTGGTGCTCAACATCGGCACCACCCGACTGATCCTGACCAACGCCCAGAACGGTGTCGAGGCCGCCGGAAAGGTCGTCGCCACCTTCGGGCAGTTCGTCGCCGCCGGAAACCTCATGGTCGGGGCCATCATCTTCGCCATCATCGTCATTATTCAGTTCGTGGTCATCACCAAGGGCGCCACCCGCATCGCCGAGGTGGCCGCCCGCTTTACCCTGGACGGAATGCCCGGCAAGCAGATGGCCGTCGACGCCGACCTCAACGCCGGCATCATCACCGAGCAGGAAGCCAAGCAACGCCGGGAAGAGATCACCCGAGAGTCCGACTTCTACGGGGCCATGGACGGGGCCAGCAAGTTCGTTCGCGGTGACGCCATCGCCGGCATCATCATCACCGTGGTCAACATCCTCGGCGGAATGTACGTCGGCATGGTCGAGGCCGGCATGAGCTTCGGCGAAACCCTCACCGTCTTCACCACGCTCACCATCGGTGACGGGCTCGTGTCGCAGATTCCGGCCTTCATCATCTCCGTGGGCGCCGGCATGATCGTGACCCGGTCGGCCTCCAGGAAGAACCTGGGCGAGGAACTGCTCGGACAAATAACTTCGCAGCCCATCGCCCTGGCCCTGGCCGCCGGCTTCCTGGCCGTCCTGACCCTCACGCCCCTGCCCAAGCCGCCGCTGGTGCTGCTGGCCGCCGCCTGTGCCACCATCGCCTACCTCGTCCGCCGGACCGAGCTGGCCACGGTCGCCACTCGGGTCGCCGCCGAAAGGACCAAGGCCCAACAGCCCGATAAGATCGAGAAGTACCTCAGCCCCGACCCCATGGAACTCGAAGTCGGCTACGGGCTCATCAAGCTCGTGGACCGCAAGCAGGGCGGCGACCTGCTCGACCGCATCACCAACCTGCGCCGCCAGATCGCCGGCGAACTCGGCATCGTCGTCCCGCCCGTGCGCATCCGCGACAACATCCGTCTGACGCCCAACGCCTACATGGTCAAGATCAAGGGGCTCGAAGTCGCCCACGGCGAGCTGATGGCCGGGCATCTGCTGGCCATCGACGCAGGGGCCGTCACCGAGAGGCTCCACGGCATCGAGGCCACCGAGCCCGCCTTCGGCTTGCCCGCCCTCTGGATCGAGCCCGATCACCGCCACGAGGCCGAGCATCGCAACTACACCGTCGTCGAACCAACCAGCGTTCTGGCCACCCACCTGACCGAGGTCATCAAACGGCACGCCGACGAGCTGCTCACCCGCCAGGAGGTCGGCCGCCTGATCGACAACGTCAAGGAGCGCTCGCCCAAACTGGTCGAGGAGTTGGTGCCCGAGGTCCTCAAGCCCGGCGAGATCCAGCGCGTGCTGCACAACCTGCTGCGCGAGCGCGTGCCCATCCGCGACCTCGAGACCATCCTCGAGACGCTGGGCGACTGGGTCGGCCGCACCCGCGACGCCGAAGTGCTCACCGAGTACGTCCGCAACGCGCTGGCCCGCACCATCTGCCACCAGCATCGCGGCGACAGCGGCAAGATCCTCTGCGTCACCCTCGACCCGGCCCTCGAGGATGCCATCAACGCAAAGGTGGAGCATTCCGAGCGCGGAGCCCTGCTGACCCTGCCCCCTGCCGTTCAGACGCAGATCGTCGAGGCCGTCCGACGTCAGGTCGAGGAGGCTACCACCGCCGGCATGGGCCGCGTGCCGCTGGTCCTCTGCTCGCCCCAGGTCAGGCTCTGGGTCCGGCGCATGATCGAGCCGGTCCTGCCCCAGGTCGCCGTGCTGGCCTACAACGAGATCGTCCGTGGAGTCGAGGTCGAAGCCAAGGGAATGGTGACACTCAGCGATGAAGCTTAAAACCTTCCAAGCCCGGACCATGGCCCAGGTGCTGGCCCAGGTCAAACGCGCCCTGGGACGCGACGCCGTTATCCTGCACACCCGCACCTTCACCCAGGGCGGGCTCTTCGGATGGGGCGGACACCCCGTGGTCGAGATCACGGCCGCACGCCACAACGCCGACGTGCCCGTCTACGACCCCACAGCCAAAGCGGCCGGTAAGCGCCCCGGGCAGAACGGAAACGCAGGCCGAGCCTCATCCTCCGTGGCCCCCGCCCGACCTGCACCCGACACCGTTGGGCTCGCCGCCGAGCTGGGCGACCTCAAGGAGCTGGTCCACGAGCTGGTCCGCGAGACCCGCCGCTCGCGCGACCCCGCCCTGCCCGAGGAGCTGTTCGACACCTATCTGCGACTGGTTCAGGGACGGGTCTCCGATGAAGTCGCTCGCCAGCTCATCCTGCAGGTGGCCGACGAACTCGGCGAGTCGGGGCTGCGTGATCCAGCCGCCGTGCGGCGCCGGCTGGCCGATTACGTGCAGACCATGCTCCCCACCTCCGGCCCGATTCAATTGGCCGACGGTCCCGGTCCCACGGTGATCGCCCTGGTCGGTCCGACCGGCGTCGGCAAGACCACCACCATCGCCAAGCTGGCGGCCAACTCACACCTCCGCCAGCACCGCAAGGTCGGAATGATCACCGTGGACACCTACCGCATCGCCGCCGTCGAGCAACTCCGCACCTATGCCCAGATCATCGACGTGCCCCTCGAGGTCGTCCTCACCCCCACCCAGTTGCGCGCCGCGCTTGAACGGCTCGCCGATCGGGACCTCATCTTCATCGACACGGCCGGGCGCAGCCAGAACGACGTCCTCCGCATGAACGAGCTGCGCTGTTACCTCGAGCAGGCCAAGCCCCACGAGGTCCACCTGGTGCTGGCCAGCACCGCCAGTCAGCAGGTCGTCGATCAGGTCCTGGAACGATTCGGCGACCTCGGCGTCAACCGGGTGATCTTCACCAAGCTCGACGAGGCCATCGGATTCGGCGTTATTCTGACCAGCCTTCAGACGGCCGGGGCCCAGTTGTCCTACGTCACCACCGGGCAGGACGTCCCCGACGACATCGAGGTTGGACAGGCCACCCGCGTGGCGGAACTGATTCTCGGCGAATCGCCGGATGGCGCCGCCGACCACGCACGCCCGTCGAAGATCGACCCTATCGGCGAACCGGGTCAATCGGTGGTGCCGTGATGTTGGAGACACGTGGGCAATTCCGGATGCGAGACCAGGCGGCTCGATTGCGCGAACTCGTCGCCGGGCACAAACCCTCCGCACCCGGTGGAGTCCTCGTTGCCGTCACCAGTGGCAAGGGTGGAGTCGGCAAGACCAACCTGGCCGTGAACTTGGCCATCTGCCTAGCCGCCCGCGGGTCGCGCGTCGGACTGGTCGATCTGGACCTGGGATTGGCCAACGCCGATCTGCTCCTCGATGCCCGCTGTGCCTACAACCTGTCCCACGTGATCTCCGGCCTGCGATCCATCGACCAGGTTGGTGCGACGACGGCCGGCGAGGTCTTCTTCGTGCCCGGCGTCTCCGGCGTCGATCACCTGGCCAACCTGTCTGACTTCGAGCGGCGGCACCTGATCGGCCAGATGCGTCGCCTCGCGGCGTCCAGGGACGTCGTCATCCTTGATTGTGGCGCCGGGATATCGGCCAACGTGCTCTCCTTCGCCCTGGCGTCCGACGTCTGCCTGCTGGTGACCAGCCCCGAACCGACCGCCGTCACCGACGCCTACGCCTTAATTAAAGTGATGAAGCAAAAAAACCATCCCGGGGCGATCCGGCTCGTTGTCAACCTCGCTGAGACCAGTTCCGAGGCCTCTGAAGTCCACCAGCGGATCACCTCCGTGGTCGAAAGATTTCTCAAAACCCCCAGTGCCGACGGGGGTTACATGTTGCATGATACGCACGTCGAGCTGGCGGTCCGACAGCGATGCCCGTTTCTCTTGCGGTATCCCCGATGTGCTGCCAGCGCGTGCTTGACGGCCATTGCGGACAGGCTCACGGAGGGTAAGACGCCTTTACGCAGGACGCGTGGTTTGTTCCGCAGGGTCGTCGGGTTGTTTCTGTAACGGTTCCCGCTTGCGGTCGAGTGGGGACCGGCGGCGCCGGCAAGGACGCCGGTGGCCGGGCATCCGAGTGGATGTGAAATTGTGAAGGGATTCTTCCTCACATGTGAGGTACGCCGAAGGCCTTCCCTTCCACCGGTTGCCCAGAACGTGACGGCTTAGCGACAGGGATGTTGCGACCATGGTCGGCCGGTACACCGGGGCCTGCCTCGGGCTGCTTGCCTTCGCGATCACCATCGTCGCCGGGTTGTCGGTCAACAACCCCCCCATGCTCGTTTTGTCGCGGGCCGTGTGGGCGTTGGCGGCCTTCTGCGCCATCGGCCTGCTCCTCGGAGCTGTTGCCCAGGCGGTGCTCAACGAGCATCACCACCGCCGGGAGCAAGCGGTTCTGGGAGCGGCCGGCGCGGACGCGACCGCCGAAGAGGGCGGTGACGACACGCCTGACGCCGCTGAAAACGACCAGACCGAACCGACCGATGCCTGACCGGAGCGGTCGGAGTCCCGGTTTGCGTCCTCAGCGGTTGGTGCCGCCCCCCTCCGGGCTTGACGCCCGTCCCAAGAGGAGGAAGCCGCTCAAGGAGGAGCCGTGATGTTGCCCACCCAACCCAAAGCCCCCGCCGAAATGGAGCCGGTCTGGATCGAGTACAAAAAGACCAGACAAGCCGCCCTGCGAAATCGCCTCATGGAGCGATACCTGCACATCGTCAGGTACAACGCCGAGCGCATCGCCGCCAAGCTGCCCGATGAGGTCGAGAACGACGACCTCATGTCCGCCGGCATCTTCGGCCTCATGGACGCCATCGAAGCCTACGACCTGGCCCGCGGTGTCAAGTTCGAGACCTACTGCGCACCACGCATCCGGGGGGCCATCCTCGACGAACTCAGGGCCATGGATTGGGTGCCCAGGCTGGTCCGCAACCGGGCCCACAAGCTCCAGGAGGCCACCCGTGCGCTCGAGGCCGAACTCGGCCGAAGCCCGTCCGAGGAGGAGCTGGCCGGACGCATGAAGCTGCCCCGGCCTCAGTTCGACAAGCTGCTCCGCGACGCGACCGCCGTCGCCCTGGTCTCCCTTTCCCGAAAGTATTACGAGTCGGATTCCAGCCGCGACGTCCGCGAAATCGACATCCTGGAGGACAAGCGTGGCCGCGACCCGGTCAGGGAGATCCAGAAGCGCGACCTCAGGGCACTCATCACCCGAGGCCTCAATCGGGCTGAACGCCTCATCCTCATCCTCTACTACTACGAGGAGATGACCATGAAGGAGATCGGGGCCACGCTCGACCTGTCCGAGTCCCGCGTCTCCCAGATGCACTCCTCCATCCTCAATCGACTCAAGACCCAGCTCGCCCGCCGGCAGAAGGAGCTGGCTCGCTGAGGGCTCGCACGCGAATCGGCCCGCTCGGGGCTCGGATGAGCACCGGATACCAGTTCCGGGATGGCTCCGCCGATTCACGAGCCGCGAAATTCATTTCGCGCGGACTACGTCGTCCCACACACGCCCAATCGCCGGGCACCCAATCGGCATCAACGAACTGTAATGGCATGAGACTCACGCGCGAAAAGCCGCGCCCTGCCGGGCGACGCCACCCCCGCTTTTGACGTCATGTCTCACGGCGGGAACCGCCGATATCGTACACTGGAGGTGTAAACCACAGCGTCGCCCAGAGGGAGCGCAGTCATGTCCGGAATCCCGCCCGATATCGCCGGTTCCTCGTTGCAGGCCGGCTTCCAGGCCCGTGACGTCGGCCGCGTCCGCGACAACGAGCGTGTCGGGCAGGCCCACTCCACCGACAGGACCAGCAAAGCCATCGACGAGGCCGGCAGTACCGTCGAGACCGAAGACAGCGACACCGCGATCTTCGCCGACGCAGAGGGCACCGGAAGCAAGGGCCGCGACTTCGAGGAGGAACCCCTCCAGGAAGAGGAAGAGCAGAAAGACGGCCGGGACAAACGCGGCGAGTCCGACGACGGGCAGGTTCACCTGGACATCCAGGCCTGAACGACTCCGCCCGTCCCCCAAAACCTCAACCCATACTCACGAGCCGCGGGCCTTCAGCCCGCGCGGACTATGTCCTACCAGAGACGTTAAAGCCTGACGACTACGACGCCGCCTCGACCCCTGCCGCCGGCTGGTCCGCCACTCGGGCGGCCAACTGTTGCTCCAGTTGCCGCACCCGGTCGCCCAGGGCTCCGGACGGCGGCCAGTGACGCAGCGGCGCCTCCAGCATGCGTAATCCGTCGATCGGCTGATCGTGCAGCCACTCGCCGAGGTGATCCAGCAGGTCGTCCAATGCTTGACGGACGGCCGTGCCGTTGCGGCCGACACCCACGGAGGCGAGAAGCCTCGACGCAGCCTTGGCCGCCGCAATCGGCGACAGCCGCGTCATGCGCTTCAGCATCCCCGCAACCAGCGGGCTCAACCTTACCGAGGTCGCCGCCGAACGCTTCCAAAGATCGGTCACCGCACCCCAGTAGCGCGTCAAGTCGTCGATCGGAGCGGTGCAGAGCCGGTCGGTCAGTTCCCGCAGCGCGTCCGACACCAGCGTGGCGGTCAGCTCGCCGGCCGGCTCCTCCTGCGGCGCGGTCCCCGCGTATTTGTTGAGCGTCCCGATCAGCCCGTCGCAGTCCAGATCGCTCAGCTCGTCGCGCCGGGCGCAGAGCTCCCCGCACCGGTCCAGTGTCGCGGCCGAGCAATCGCCGTAGCGCCGCGAGGTGACGCCCACCAGATCGCTCCAGCGACCTTGCTCCCACCGGTGTTGAACCATTCGCCCCCAGGCGCCATCCGCCGGGGCCGGCCCGGCTTGGTCGGCGGCGGGCTCCAGCAGATCGATCTCGTGCCCGCGGAGCGACTGCCGCAACCGAACCGGGTCACCGGCCAGGGCGCTGAGTCCGAAGCCCCGAGCCAACGAATACCGCAGTCCGGCCGCGAACGACAGCCTCGCCCGCAGAGGTCCGGGCAGCCCCAGGAGCACCGCCTCGATCAACTCCGCTGCCCCAAAGTCCCCTACGATCACCGTCGGCCTGCCCGCCAGCAGGTGGTCCAGGACGCAACGCGTCCAGCCGATTCCCACCGTGCCCACGCAGTCGGAAAGCGTGCCGTAGTCCGGCCCGATGGTGGCACTCAATTCCAGCGCCGGCAATTCTGTCGGCGGCTTCAGGTCCGGCGTTCCCCCTCCGCCGGCGATCAGCGACCGAACCACGTCGAAGGGGTTGTACGCGAACGTTCCGAGGTCTTCTTCTGCCAGCACAACCGCCCGCGTGTAGATGCGTTGCCCGCCGCGGGCGCTCTGTTCCAGGCCCGCGCAGCAGGTGTAGGCCACTGCCAGACGCCCCGTCGCCAGCGGGTAGCAGGACACCCCCACGGCCTCGGGGCTGGTGTCGCACAACCCGTCGTGCGAGGGCGAACACTTGATGATCTGCTGCTTCTCCTCGGTCTTCAGCCCTCGACTGGCGGCCACCAGGCGATAACCGCTGGCGATGGCCGACCCCACCGACGTGAAGATCGCCTGGTCGCACCGGACGGCCTTGGATACTCCGGGCTGCTTGGCCGGTGTGCCCGCTGCCGACGACGGCCCGGTTACATCTGATCCAGGATCCATTGAAACGGCTCCAGGACTCCGCGCGGAGCGCCGTGCAGCGGGACCGGCACTACGTTCTCGTCCGCGCCGGTGGCGAAACCCAGTGAACCGACCACGCTGGAGGCAAAAAAAGCCACATTCTCGAAGCGGTTCTCGCAGATGTTCCACAGCCGGTTCAGGTTCGTCCGGGCGAACCCGCGAGGATCGTCGAAACACTGCGGGCAGTAATCCGCTTTGCACAGCACCACCGCGATGGGGTGCTTCACCCGCTGCCGCCGCCGCTTGGCAAACATGTCGTCCAGGTAGGTCATCAGCTTCAGGGCGAAAAAGTCCGGTCGGCTCGAACCCGCCGACGCCAGAGCCGCGTCCACCAGCACGATGGCCGCCTCCGTCTTGCCCAGCAGGTTCCGAATCACGCTGAACGTCTGCGGCACCTCGACTTCCGTCGAGAGCGCCTCGCCGGCCATGTCCGGCATGACCAGGTCCACCCAGGCGTCGCTTCCCGACTTGCGGCAGACCTGGTAGTAAGCCCAGTACCACTGGTCCGGCTCCATCGGCGTCTTCGGCGGAAACACCCGAGCGCTCAGGTGGGTGATGACGTTCTGCTGCAGGTTGACCGAGTAGGCCCCCTTGGGCACCGCGTCGAAATCACCCGCCCGCCGGGTCAGCATGTCCAGCAGGAAGCCCAGGTACACGGTCTTGCCCACGTTCGACTCGCCCACGATGCTGATGATTCGAGGCTCCCGCTGCTGGGCGACGGATTCGTGAATCAGGGCCATCGGGGCCGAGCACCCACCGCACAGAAGAGCCTCGTACGGGTTCTGCGTCCCGCAGATCAGGCAGTCGATCGTTGACGTCTGGGCTGATGGTGCCGAAGCCACGTCATGCTCCTTCGCGCCGGCCTGTGCGTCTACACGTTTAAGGCGCAGCGGAACCCCGTGTTGTGCGCCCGGGCCAGAAGGATCTGCCCGGTGCGGAACGAAGCCGTCGCCTGGGTGTCAAAGTAGGTGTCGTATGCCCCGCCCCGAACGCTTCGCATGGGCATTTCGCCGATCACCACACGACCCTTGGCGTCACTCACCTCGAAATCCGACGCCGTCCACTCCCATACATTGCCGATCAGTTGCTGAACGCCGTTCGGGGCGGCGCCCGACGGGAACGCGTTCACCGGAGCGACCGCGCCGCGCCCCGTGCCCCACACGTTGCAGCGCTGGTAGTCCATCGCGTCGCCCCATGGCAGGCGGCGGAATACGTCCGCTTCGCTCTTGATCCGCCAACTGGCCGCCATCTGCCACTCCGCTTCCGTCGGAAGACGCAGACCCACCCATTTGGCGTAGGCCACCGCCTCGTACCAGCTCACCCCCACCACCGGGTGGTCGGCCAACCGCTGGTCGTGCCGGCTGTCCATCCAATAACGCGGGCCCGGCGTCCCGGTCAGGTCGTGTAGTTCGATCAGGTGCGGCCAGATCGCCTCGGGCCACAGCGCCAGCTCGTCGTAACATCCGGCGTCCACGAACTGCTGATAACACTCGTTGGTCACCGTGTGGATGGCCAACAGAAACGGCCCCACCTCAACGTCGATCTCCGGGCTGCCCGGAAGGTCTTCCAGCGTGGTCGGCATCGAGACCGAGCCCGCCGGCACCAGGGCCATCTCCTCCTCCAGTCTGCGTTCGGCCAGCCCGCAGACGTTGCGGCCCTCCTCGTCTTCCGCCCAGCGGTGCCGCTCGGTCACCAGAACGCCGAACCGGTGTTGCTGGTACAAACGTTGGACGGGCTCGGCCTCCAGGGCCTGCCGCTCGGCGGGTTGATACTCACCGCTGACCGGCCGACCGCTCGGAGACGTGCGCACCGCCGGTCGGCCCGGCAGCATCGCTATCGCACCGCGCGCTTTACGAGTGAACAGCTTCAAGGCCATTGCATTCCCCGACATATCGCCGACCGGACGCGACGCGACGCCTGTGCCGCGTCCGCCTGCCGGCTATTTGACTCCGATCGCCCGACGCTTGGCGTCGCGCCGCAGTTTCCGGAACAGCCCCACCCGGGTCTTCGCCTCCTCCGTCTCCTGCTCCTCCGGCGCCGACCCCACGTCGTTGAGTACCAGGGCGGGCGACGGCGGCGCCGGCATCGGCGCCGACTTCATCCGCTCGAGTAGCTCCGTGCGCTGCACCGCTACCTCCGCTCGATCACGCTCCAGCTGGGCCTGGATCGCGGCCACGTTCTGTCGGGCCGTCTCGAACCCCTTCAACTGGGTGGCCAGCGCCTGCTCGGCCTCGGCCAGTTCGGTCTGGCGACGGTCGAACTCCTCCTGCTGCTGCCTGGCTTCCGCGGTCACGTCGCCGAGTTGTTGCATCACCAGCGCGGCGGCCTCTTCGCGCTTGACCGCTTCGGTCTGGGCGGCGGCGACCTCCTGCTGCTGCCGGTCCAGCTCGGCCGCGGTTGCATCCAGCTCCCTCCGGCGCGCCTCCGTTCCGGCCAGCCGGGCCTCGAACTGGGACCGCTCCTTCTCGAGCCGCTCGCGCTGCTCGGCGAACCTGCCCTGGGCGGATTCGACCTGCTGACGCCGGTCTTCCACTTCCTTGCGCCGGTCCTCCAGTTCGTCCCTCTGGGCCTGCAACTCGGCCCTCTGCTCTTCGAGGTCGGTCCGGTTAACCTCCAGTTCGCCGTCGCGCGCCGCGATCTCCTCGGCCTGCGCTTCCAAGGCCTCTTGCCGATCCGCGAGCTGCTCCCGGCGCCGGTCCAACTCCGCCGCCTGGTGTTTCAGCTCGCCGTCCCGGGCCGCCAGCTTCTGCTCGCGCTCCCGCAGGTCGGACTCGCGCTGGTCCAGGTTGCCGATCTGTTCCTCGTGTTGACCCAGCCGTTCCTCGATTTCCTCCTCGGCGCCCGCCAGGGCGGACGAGCGGTGCTCCAACTGCTCTGACACGCGCTCCAGTTGGGCCTGCTGCTGGGAAACCGCCTCTTCGCGCTCGCCTAGTCGGGCTTCGAGCTCGCGGTATTCCTCGAGCTGACGCTGCTGCTGTTCGACGGATTCGGATTCCCGTCGGGCCAGTTCATCGCGCTCCGCCAGGACACGCTGCTGTAACTCGCCCAGCGCCGCCAACGCTGCAACCTGCTGCTCCTGCCGCTCGCGCAGCCGCTGCTGGGTGCTGCGCAGCGCGGCGATCAGGTCCAGGCCCAGTTGACGCAAGTCCCCGGTTTCGCCCGCAGCAGTTGGAACGTCCGCCTGCGCCGTGTTGTCGCTGCACTCATTTTTCATCCGCGTACTATCCTTCTACGTCGGGATTCGCGGGGGCCAACTTGCCCAATCGATCCGGTCCCCCGTACGGACTATCGGTCCTGCGCCCGATCCGCCGGGCTCGCCGCCGCAGCGGGTCCGGCTCGCCTGTTATCGCCCCCGCTTCCACCATCGTTTCCTGGTCCGATCCTGTTGCACCTTCTCCGGTTCCCTGGTCGCCAACTGGGCCAGCAACTCGGCGTCCGTCTTGCCGGGTCTCGCCAGACGGCGAAGCACACGCAGTTTGCGGGCCGTCTCCGGGTCCAGGTCCACCGAGGCCACCTCCCCGGTGGCTGACGGTTCGCCGAGCGAGGGAGCTTCCTCTGCCTCCGGCTCGTATGCATCCGCCTCACACGCCACGGTCTCTGCGGGGGCGGATGTGCCGGCACCGGCCGCCTGTGATGCCGTGTCCTCCTCCGCGCGCCTGCCGGCCTCCGCAGGTTCGGCCGATAACACAGGCTCACCCGCCCGTGTCTCAGACGCCCACTCTGTCGCGTCGCTCTCGGGCGGCGCCACCGCCGCTTCATCCGGTGGAGTCGAAGCCGCTGCCGGCGTCGGCGCCAGATCCGGCCCATCGCCCCCGGCGACTGGCGACGCCCGCTGCGGGCCCGCGGAAACCTCCGGCACCGGGCGGCCTTCCGTCCCGCCTGCTTCCACCGTCGCCCGGCGCTGCTCGAACGCCCGTATCGACTCTTCCAGCTCCGCGTGTCGTTGGGCCAGCCGGCTTTCGCGCTCGTCCTGCTGATGTGCTTGGGCGTTCAACTCTGCCAGCCGGTCGTCCAGTTCCGTCTGCCGCCGGTCGCACTCGGCCTGACGCGGGTCGAGTCGTGCCTCCCGCTCTTCGAGATCGACTTGGCGCTTGTCGAGCGCTTGGGCCTGGACGTCGCGATGCTCGTCGTCTTGTCTCTCGGCGGCATCGTGCTGTTGCCGGGCGTCGGCCAGCGAGCGCTCCGTTGCCTCGACTGCCTCGCGGCTCTCATCGACCCGCCGTTGGGTCTCATCGAGTGACGCCGTACGCGCCTCGAGCGCCTGCAGCCAGGCGTCCAACAGCCGCTCCACGTCCGCCAGGGCGGAATCGACCGCCTGATCCCGGGCCCGGCCCTCGACGGCAAGGTCGATCGCCGGCCGGTCGGCGGGTGCTCGCGTCGCTGGGGCTTTCTGTGCGCTCTCTGGCTGCATTACGAAAGCTGTCCACCAGGCCGGTGTCCCTGCCGGCAGTCCCCGGACGCCCGGTCCGACGCCGGCGCCCCTGCGCCGTGCCGGCCACAGACCAACCCTGGCCACGATTCCCGACCGTCGGGCTGTGCCGGTTCGGAAAGCTGGGCTGCTTGATAACTTACGATACGAATGTGCCCGGGACCGCGGCTATCGGCATGAAAGAACACCCGGCCCGGCGGCGCCCGGTGTTACCGGACGCCCTTTGACGTGACACGTCCTGTCACCGCTTATGGGGCGGACGACTGCTCCAGGTCCTGCAACGCTTTGCGGATCGCCTCGTCCGCCCGCTCGATGTACTTCTTGCGCAGCCGGTTCGTCTCCGCGCTCAGGTCCGACTCGCGGATGAAAATCTCCACCTGAGTCCCGTCCGGACTCGGCGGCAGCGCGATCTTTCCCACGTACGGACCCGATGTCCGACGAGATCCGCCTTCCGCCGGCTCGGGCCCGGCTGAGGCGGCGCCCGGCTGGTAGAACACCACCGCGTCGGCTTCCACCCGATAACCCAACCCCGTCGTCGCCGACACCAGCTCCAGCGCGTCGCTGGCCGTCTTGTTCTCCAGGTACAGCGAGAAGTTCTCGCGAGTCTGCAACGGCAGCGACGCAATCGCCCCCGGCTCAGCCCGCACCGTCACGCCGGCCTGCTGCCCGATGGCCTGCAACGCTTCCATCAGCTTTCGGTGACTCAGCCGGATCGACACCGGCCAGTCCAACTGCCGCCGCAACTGCTCGGACTTCGGCACCACCGTGATCTGCTTGCCCCACGGATACCAGGTCCAGTCCAGCGAGTCGCAGGCCAGCGTCAGAACCTCGTCACCCGGCCCCGCCCCGACTCGCTGAATGGCGGCCCGCAGCGGCGGCCAGCCGTCCGTCTGACCGATACGAAACTGCAGCTTGCCGCCCAGCCGATCGATCGCCGACGCGTCGCCCTGGAAGTCCGTGCCGTTCAACGCCGCCAACGTGTCCAGCTCGTCCCAGGTCGCCTGCCGCCCGATGCGCAACAACGCCGACTTGGGCAGCACCTCGATCGACCGCTCCCGCACCTCGAACTCCAACCCCAGCGGGGCCGCCAGACTCGACAGCCCCTCCCGAAGCGAGATGTTCCGCATCGTCGCGCTGACCTTGGTGTTTTCGCCGTAAGGCAGCAGCTCCAGCGTCCACGGCGAAATCGTGAGCTGAACGCCCGTCTGCTCGGCGATCGTCTCGAACGCATCCGCCAGCGGCCGGTCCTCGATCTCCATCTGCACCGGCTGGTCCAGCGCTTCCTCGATCAAGGCCCGCAGATCGTCGGCGCCCGGCACCGACATCATCATCACGCATACAAGCAGGCCGACAGGTTTCATCATCAATTACTCCTCGCAACGCGGCGATCGAATCAGAAGTAGGGCGTCTCCTCGGCAATCGTGTCCCCTGCCGACGGACTGGCACCCGCAGCGGCAATCGCCACCACCGGCCTGGACGCGGATCGCGCCGCCGAAGTTCCACGTGGCGGAGTCCGGTCGAACCGGACCTGAGCCAGCGCGTCGCCCAGCCCCGGCGCCCGGCGCCAGTCATCGTCCCGTTGGACGGAAACCATCGCCACCGAGCGCCCGGTCGAGTCCAGTTGCGGCGACCGGATCGCCAGGTGCAGCGTGAAGGCCAACAGGATCATGGCCGCGGCCGACAGCGGGGCGTACAAACGTAGAATCCGTCGTCTGTGTCGCCAGGCATCCTCGGCCTCCCGCCGCACAGCCGACTCCTCGACGAACCGATCGCTGTCCACCTCGGGCACCGGCCCGCCCCACGCCCGGATCAGCTCGTTCGTGCGCCGCAACGTCGCCAGCGACGCGGCCAGCTCGGCATCGGTCGCCAGCCGCCGCTCCACCTCGGCCAGCGTCGCCTCGTCGAGGTCGCCGTCCAGGTACTGGCTCAACAGGAACTCGAGCTGCTCGTTGTCGTCGTTCGAGGGCATCACCGGCCCCATCCCTCACTCAAGGTACCCCGCCAAGGTCTTTCGCAGCGTCTTTCTGGCCTGGAACACGTTCCATTTGACCAACTCCACGCTGCACTCCAGAATCTCGGCCACCTCCTTTTGCGGCAGTCCCTCGATGCTGAACAGAATCAGCGCCAACCGCTGCTTCTCGGGGAGCCTGCCGATTGCCTCTCCGACCGCTCCGCCCAACTCGCCCGATAGTGGCGACTCCGTCGGCGATCCCCCAAACGCGCCGCCGTTCAGCGACTCCCCCGAGGGTGACCGAAACTCGCCGCGGCCTTCGATGACCTCGTCGAGCGGCATGGCCGACCGGGCCACACCCGATGCCCGCGAGCGCCGGAAGTTGAGCGAGAGGTTGCTGACGATTCGCAGCAACCACGGCCCGAACCGCCCGTGATCCTCCAGGCTCCCCAGACTCCGGTAAGCCCGCAGGAAGGCGTCCTGGGAGACGTCGGCCGCGTCGTGCACGTTGCCCAACAGCCGATACGCCACCGCAATCGCCCGACGCTGGTACCGGCGCACCAACTCGTCATACGCGGGTGATTCCCCCGCGAGTGCCGATCCAACCAGTTGGGCGTCGTCAATCGCACCCTCCGTCGTGCCGCCCCTCAGCTTGTCCGGTCCCGTCTGGTTAGACACGCGTCGCCCAGCCTCGTTAGTCGCCGGTGGGTCCTAAGTCCGCACAGAGACTAAAGTTGGACTTGGGAGGTGTCAAAAGCCCGCGATAAACCGGCCCGGACGTGCATGGGGCCGGCGCTCCGTCCCCCATCGCGTTTCGCCTACGCCAGCAACGCTTCCGCCCGGCGGACGATGCCGGCGAAGTCCAGGTGGCTCTTGCACGCCCGACGAGCGGCCTCGAGATCGGCCCCCGACCAGTCGCGAGCCTCTGGAGCCATCCTCAGCAGCAGATCGCGGGCTTCGCCCACCCGTCCGTCGTTCCGCGCATAGCTGACGTAACGGGCGATGGTGTTGAGGTCGGCCCGTGTGCCCCCCGCCCGGCGACAGCTCCCGTCACAGCGAAGGCAGCACACGTGCTCGGCTCCGCGCAGCAGCCCATCCAGCGCCCCCAGCTCGTCCCCGGTCAGCGGTTTGAAGTCCCTGCACGCCGCCGCGTTCTCTTGCAGCTTCTTGAACGAGTTCATGTGCGAGCAGACGCTGGCGAACCGTTCGTCCGTCCACATGGCGCTGAGCACCGCCGTATGGGCGTTCAACCCCTTCTCCTCGAAGTCGGGCAGAACCTTCTTGATGCCCCCGGCTCCGCTGCGGTTCTGCTTCATCGAGATCAGGCCCACCCCCGCCTTGTGGCAGGCGTCAACCGCTTTGCCGAACGCGGCGTTGTCTCGAAGGACCAGCGGGTCGGCTGACACCAGAATGGCATCGACCCAGCCGCCCTCGGCCGCCGCTTCCAGCATGCCGGTGCGGATGTCGATCGGCTCCGTGTGCGTGCTGAAGCCGAAGAAGCGGCACTTGCCCGACGCCCGGATCTTCTCCACCGCCTTCGTCCAGTCATTGTCCGCGAACCACTTGGTGTCTTCCAGACCGTGATAGTGGTCCGAATCCCCCATCCCTGCCAGCATGAACATGTCCAGATAGTCGGTCTCCAGCGTCTCCAGTCGTTCGTCGACCATCGTTGCCAGCCGTTCCGGCGTCAACGGGATGTCTTTATCGAGCAGAAAGTACTCTTTGCGGTGCCCCGTCTTGTTGAGCCACCGCCCGATCGTGCGTTCGGCGTTCCCGGTCAGGTAATAGGCCGCCCCGTCGATGTACCGCACGCCCGCCGAGTGCATCATGTTCAGATGTCGCTCGCTGATGTCGAACGCCGCCCCCTGCCCCAGCATCGTGATTTCAACACCCGTGCGCCCCAGCTTGCGCCGCGGCAACACCGGGCCATCGCCCTCACCTTTGGGTGATTGTTCACCATCCGAGGCCATCGCCGCGCCGGTCGCGGCCACAACGGCGGCCGCCGCACTCGTCCGAAGAAACTCGCGTCGGGATACGGGAGATTCGTCGTTCATTGCAGGGGCTCCTGCGTGAAGCATCGGGCCGGGTGACGTCGGGTCGGGTCTGCGCCCGACCTTCCCGCAACGATTCTAACGCTTCGTATGCCCGCCCCAAAGCGGGCCCCTGCTCCGATTCGCGCACGAAACGACACGCCACCCGGCGCCCTCCCGGCGGCGCGCATGGCGGCCCGGAAGGCCGCAGGAGTGTGGCCACGGGTGCAGCGCAGCCCGCCGACAGGCGGGCGAAGCCCAACCCGTGGAAACCGTCCTTTCAGTAACCCGCCCTGGAAGGGCGGAGGAGGGTCGAGCCTGGTGCCCGCCACGCGCGCCCCAGCCGCTCGTGGCACCCCAAACCGAATGTCGCCGGGAGTATCACGGACCCGTCCCTCCGTTCCGCCCGCCGCGCGGTTGCCTCCCCTGATCGTTGGGGCCTAACATGCCCGAACTGAGGAACCCGCGATGCCGGGCGCGCGACCGCTTGTCGATGCCCGTCACCCCGCGGTCAACTCGAAAGGTCCGGGCCTATGCGTCTTTGCGTTGTCCAGTTCCAGGGTGAGCCGGCGCCTACACTCGCCAGGTGGACTGACGGCGGCCTGGTCCCGCTGGAAGGCCCGCCCAGTATCCGCGGAGCCCTCGAAGCCTCCGGCGATGCCGAGCTGATCCGCAGGGCCCAGGCCGCGACCGCACCGACCCGCACGCCCGAGTCCGTCCAACGCTGGCTCCCACCCGTGCCCGACCCGCGCACCTTCCGGGACTTCTACGCCTTCGAGCAGCACGTCAAAACCTGCCGCGAAAAACGCGGACAGCAGATGGTCCCCGAGTGGTACCGCATGCCCGTCTTCTACTTCTCCAACCCCTGCACGCTGCGGGGCCATCTCGAGCCCGTCCGCCGCCCGGCCGCCACTCAGGAGATGGACTTCGAGCTCGAGATCGCCTGCGTCATCGGGCGGAACGTCGAGAACGTCGCCGGCCGGGCCGCCGAGGACGCCGTCTTCGGCTACACCATCCTCAACGACCTCTCCGCCCGCGACCTCCAGCGGCAGGAAATGAAGTGCATGCTCGGACCGGCCAAGGGCAAGGACTTCGCCAGCGCCCTCGGCCCCTTCCTGGTCACACCGGACGAACTGGCCGAGGTTCGTGTCGGCCCCGGCCGGTACGACCTCAACATGATCGCCCGCAAGAACGGCCGCGAGATATCCCGCGGCAACATGAGCTCCATCACCTTCGACTTCACCCGTCTGATCGAGCGGGCCTCCGCCGACGTGCCCCTCTTCCCCGGCGACCTCATCGGCAGTGGAACCGTGGGCACCGGCTGCATCCTCGAGCTCGGCCCCGAGAACACCGACGGCTGGCTCGAACCCGGCGACACCATCGAGCTGGAAATCGACCGCCTCGGCACCCTGACCACGCCAATCGTCTGATATCAGGTCCGGGATGAGTCTGCCGATTCACGAGCCGCGAACTTCAGTTCGCGCGGACGACACCGATCCGGCGACCCGCAAGCTTCGACTGACGAACCGCGAACTTCGACTGACGAGCCGCGAACTTCGACTGACGAGCCGCGAACTTCAGTTCGCGCGGACAAACCCGATTGGTTTGACCTATTAAAACGAAGCGATCACTCACGGCGTCGCTGTGATGTGCCCGCCGCTTGAGCGGCCTGTCCGCGCAGCGACCGTCGCAGCCGGCTCATTCGTGATCAGCGGGGCGATCACCTCCCGGACGAACGTCGTGTTCGTGCAATCCGTGTGACCGCCCGCCCAGCCGTACCGCATGTACTGCCGCGACCACTCCACGTTCCTGATCCGGTCGTCCGCCCCCGGCGGCACCGCCAGACCCACCTGCCCAACCGAGTCCACCCCACGCTTGCCGTCGATCGTCCCCACCACCCGGACGGTCGCCAGCACCATGTCGTGCGGCGAGTGATACACGTAGATCCGTCCGTCCATGTGCTTCAACGCCTTGCTCACGTCGTAGTCGTGCGACAGCGACGAGCCCAGCAGAACCAGGTTGTCGACCCGGGTGTCGTCGTCCAGCTCTTCCAGCGCCCAGACGGCCACGCCCGTGCCCGCCGACAGGGCGATCACGTTGATCTCGTTGTGCGGGTAGCGCTTGCGGTAGTCCTGGATCTGTTCGGCCAGCAGCGCCGCTCGGGCCTTGGCGTTGATGGTCAGAAGCTGATCGATCAGCGGATTGAACGACACCGTCCAGATGAAGATGCGTACGTCGCCCCGGTAGCCGGCCTGCCGCAGCCCGTCCGGCACGCCGGACGACAGCACGTCCACGTTGCTCGCTCCGCCGAGGTAGAACGTCTTGCCGAACGGCTCGGCCGCCCCGCGCTTCTCGCAGCCGGCCCCGCCCAGCGCGATCGTCAGAACGATAAGCGTCTTCAAGACCGTCGATCGCATATTCGCGTCCCCGCACAGACTATGGCAAACCAAGGTCTGAGCCGACCGGCCCGCCCCGGAGGTGGCGTAGTCTATGTGTCGTCCGGGGCGGGTCAAGTCTTGATTGTCCAGCAGGAATAGACACCTCCACCCGCCGCAGGATAGGCTATCGGAGGTGCAAGACCGGATCTCCACCGGGCACCGCGACCGCATCGCAGCACGCCTGCGGGCCCGATGCGGGTGCGCAAAGCCGATGTCCGTGTTACCGGCCCGGCCAATCGCCTTGCGGCGGGCAATGTCCGCAATGGGACCGATGACGTGCAGAACCGCGTGGATTCGTTCGTGCCATGAGCCCCGATAGAGTACGAGTCAAGATCTGCGGCATCACCACCCCCGATGACGCCCGCTTGGCAGCCGACGCCGGCGCTGACGCTATCGGCCTCAACTTCATCGCCGGCCCTCGCAAGATCGACCCCGCCACCGCCCGCACCATCCTCGACGCCCTGCCCCCCGAGGTCGAAGCCTGGGCCCTCTGCGACGTCAGCGCCCACGAGCTCCCCCAACCGCTGCAACATCTGGCCGACGCCGGCCACCTCACCGCCGGCGCCCACCTCGCCGCCGGCGCCCACCGCGCTGCTGGCACCCACCTCGCCGCTGGCGGCCGCACCGTGCGCGTACAGATGTACGGCAGAATCCTTCCCCTAACCGTGGCCCGACTCCACGACTACGGTCTCCGCACCGTCGCCGTCCGTCGCGTCGGTCAGGCCGTGCAGATGTGTGCCACCACCGCCTGGCTTGATCAGTTCGCAGACGCTCCCCCGTCCCTGCTGCTCTTCGACACCGCCAGTGACGACAAGAAACAGCTCGGCGGCACCGGCCGCACCTGGCCGTGGGACCTCCTGGCCGAGGCCCGCCGCGGCGGTTACACCACCGACTGGCCCCCCATCGTCCTGGCCGGCGGCCTCAACCCCGAAAACGTCGCCGACGCCATCCGCGCCGTAACCCCCACCTCCCGCATCACCCCCGACGGCACCATCGAACCCCTCCCCCCAATCCCCCCCGCCTGGGTCGACGTAGCCGGCGGAGTAGAACAATCCCCCACCCAAAAACACCCCGCAAAACTCCACGCCTTCATCAACGCCGTCAGATCTGTGGCGTTCTAGTCGCCCCATCCGCAACGGGTCTGCGTGTTCTGCTGGAACCGCCCGCGCCCGTGCGTTCTGGGCTCGAGTACCCCGCAGGGTCAGGGCCCGAGGACCATCTGGTTTGGTGGTTGTTGGTCCGAGCACCGCGCCGTACCTTCTCCACAGCGGATGAAACGGTTGCCTTCCCGTTCAGTCTGTGGCGTGAGCGCGGCTCGCGGAGGCGCTTCCTTGGGTGCACCTGGCTGGGCGGGTATACCGTGTCAGTGCAGACCTGCCCCGCCCGCTGTCCGGGCAATCGGTGGCTGAGTCCGTGGTTGCGTGGTATATATACCACGCAACCACCGACTCAATCGGGCGAGGAACTCACCCTCGCATCGTCGTAACTTCATGTCTTGAAACAGCTAACGATTGCTGACGTGGTTACTTGACATATGTCATCCACGTAGTATAAATACTACGTGGATGACAGGCCAGATCATAACAGGGGCGTGGAACCGCCCGTACCCAGGGCACCCGGGGACTCTAAGCGTTCCCGCAGCCGCGACGAGCGCATCAGGCTTGACATCGCCAGGGCCGATATCGCACGTTTGTTCGATGACCTGCCGGCCCGGGTACTGACACGCCGGCAAATCGACGAGTTCGTCGCCCAGAACCGTGCTTTCTGGCGCCTGGCCGATGTCACGACCACGCAGACCTTCATCAACTTCATGCTCGAGGACGGTCGGCTCAAGTCCCTCACGCTGAGCTTCCCTTCGCGGAACGTCATCCGCTACACCTGGGGAGAGGTTCCCTTCTATCAGACGGTCCTGTCGCTCAAACCCGGTGCCTACTTCAGTCACTACACGGCCATGCATTTGCATGAGCTGACCGAGCAGATTCCCAAAACTCTTTACCTCAACCATGAGCAGTCCCCCAAGCCCAGGGGCTCCGGAGACCTGACCCAGGAGCGGATTGATGCGGCGTTCCGCCGCCCCCCGCGGATGACCAGGAGCATCGCTGCGTACGAAGATCGGCGAGTCTGCGTCCTGAACGGGATGCACACCGATCAACTGGGCGTAGTGGACACTGTTGGGCCGGAGGGAGAGCAACTCCGTGTGACCAACGTCGAGCGAACGTTGATCGACGCTACCGTCAGACCCGTATATGCCGGCGGAGTCTTCGAGGTGCTCCATGCCTTCCGTGCCGCCCGTGACAGGGTGTCCATCAACAGGCTGTGCGCCATGCTCCGAAAGCTGGATTATGTCTACCCTTACCATCAGGCGATCGGCTTCTACCTCGAAAGGGCAGGGGGATACCGCAGGTCGCAGATCGACCTTCTGCGCCGATTCGAAATGCGGCACGACTTCTATCTGACCTACCAGATGGATCAGCCCGACTTCTCCGCGGACTGGCGGCTATTCGTCCCAAAGGGGTTTTAGCGCCCTGCATTTCTCGACCACGTAGTCGAAATAGAAGTCGAAATCCTTCAGGGCGACGCCCGCCTTCACCGTGTCGCGCACCACCAGGAAGTCGGGCCGGTGATACTCCCTGTACTCGCCTATCCGCCCGATCAGGCGCAGCGGCACCCGCTTCGCCTGGAACATGTCGCGCACGAGAGCCAGGCTTTCGGCGGCCCCGAAGTCGATCGCCCGCGCCTGATCCACCGTGTAGATATCAAAGAAATCCCGCGCCCTGGCCGAGCGACTGCTGCTCTTGACCAGTTCGCCGTATTCGGGCATCTGCTGGCAGATCGCTCGCAGTTTCTCGAAGACCAGCATTTCGGGCGTGTACACGTAGATCGTGTAGCCTTCAAAGTCAGACGCCTGCTTTGGCCTGCAATGCTCGAACTTGCTGATATCGACCCAGAACGTCCGCCGCTGCCGGTCACCGACCACCGTCGCATTGCGACGCAACGCCGCCGGGTCGGCAGCGAGTGCACGGTACTTCTCGCGCTCGATGAGCTTGAACTGGGCGCGATAGCCGCCCCAAAAGTCTTGCATGTTGGCTGATACGGTCGGTGGACGCTCTGTAAGCTTGACGTCGAAGACCTGGTGGCCGGTTGCAGAGAAGGTCTCCTCCAGTGTCCTGCGAATCTTGCCCGCGACGGTTTCCAGGTCGTCGAATTCGCCTTCAATCGAGAAGTCCACGTCGATCGACGCGCGCTGAGCCATCTCATAGATGATGTCAAGCGCGTTCCCGCCTTTGAGCACAAGCAAATCCATGAGGTCATCGTCTGAGAACATGGCGATGATCACGAGTCGCTTGATCTGATCGTAATCCAGCGTGCTCATCGCGCCCTGCCCGGTAGAGTGCCGTGCTGCTGCGCACCTCTCAGGATAGTACAGAGCGGAACCTTGGGTGCAACACGGCTGCTTCGAGCGCTTGCGGCTTGAGTGCCGCCTGGAGTTGACTATAGCCGCTCCGCGTCAACCAGGTCCTCGTACGTCTCCCGCCGACGGATCAGTTTGACCGCACCCCCGTCAACCAGAACCTCGCACGCCCGAGGCCGCGAGTTGTACTGACTCGCCATCGTGAACCCGTACGCCCCGGCCGCGAAAAGCGCGATCAGATCACCGCGACGCACCGGCGGAAGCCACCGGTCCTTCGCCAGAAAGTCCGCGCTCTCGCACACCCCGCCCACAACGTCCACGCACCGCGTCCCCGGCAGCTTCAACTCCGGACCACGATGTGGCGGAACCAGCCCGTCGCCCGGCACCACCGGCCAAGCGAAGTGATACGCACCATACAACGCCGGCCGCAGCAACTCCGTCATGGCCGCGTCCACGATCACGAACTGCCGATCGCCCGACTGCTTCACGTACAGCGTCCGCGCCAAAAGCACCCCGGCGTTCGCCGCAATGCTCCGCCCCGGCTCCAGCAGAACCCCCAGCCCCCTGTCGGCCAGCAGCGGAACGATCTGCCCGGCGTAGTCCGCCGCGCTCGGCGCTTCTGACCCCTCATAATGAGCCCCGAACCCACCGCCGATGTTGATCGCCCGAATATCGTGCCCGTCCTGCCGCAGCTCCTCGATCAAGGCCAGCGCCTTGCTGATCGACCGCACGTACGGCTCGATGCGATTCACCGGCGAGCCCAGGTGCAGGTGAATACCCGACAGCTCGACATACTCCCCCCCACCGTACCGCCCGAACGCCGCCCGGGCCCGCTCGATGTCCACCCCGAACTTCGTCTCCTTCTTCCCCGTCGTCGTATAAACGTGCGTCTTCGGATCGACGTCCGGGTTCACCCGCAGCGCCGCCCGCGCCGGCTTGCCAAGCCGCCCGGCCAGCTCGATGAACGTCTCCAGCTCCTGTTCCGACTCGACGTTGAACCACGCGATCCCCGCCTCCAGCGCCCCGCGAATCTCGTCGTCCGTCTTCCCCACCCCCGCGAACACCACCTTCCCCGGATCGCCCCCGGCCTCCAGCACCCGCCGCAGCTCGCCCCCGCTGACCACGTCGAACCACGCCCCCCGCTCCCCCAGCAGACGCAGAATGTGCAGGTTCTGGCAGCTTTTCACCGAGAAGCACACCGACGGCCGCAACCGCCCGAACGCCTCCGCCAGCCGATCGTAGTGCCCCAGCAGCGTCCGGCGCGAGTAAACGTACGCCGGCGTGCCGAAGCGATCGGCCACCTCAGGCAGCGGAACCTCTTCGCAGTGCAACACCCCGCCGCGATACCCGAAGCAGTCCATGCCTCGCGATGGTAACCGCCCCCCGTCCGACCACGCAACGAGGTTGACGCATCCGCCGTAACGGGTATGTACATCGCATGTGCGCCGTGCGTCCTGGCGTGGAGCGGCAGGTGTGTGACCGCCCGATCAACCTGTAACCGGAAGACCCGATGCCCCAACCCTACGACGTGCTCCTGTTCACCGACGGAGCCTGCAGCGGAAACCCCGGCCCCGGCGGCTGGGCCTTCATCCTGCGGCACCTCGCCACCGGCCTCGAGAAGCGCCAATCCGGCGGACACCGCGACACCACCAACAACCGCATGGAGCTCACCGCCGTCCTCGAAGGCCTGCGAGCCCTCAAGACCGCCCCCCTGCGAGTCCAGGTCGTCACCGACAGCCAGTACGTATCCCGAGGCATGACCGAATGGCTGCCCGGCTGGCTGCGGAACGACTGGCGCCGCGGGCCCAAGGGCAAGGCCGGTGAGGTCAAGAACGCCGACCTCTGGAAGACCCTGGTCGCCCTCCGCGACAAGCACCACGTGGATTTCGTCTACGTCGCCGGTCACGCCGGCCATCCCGAGAACGAAGAGTGCGACCGGATGGCCGTCGAAGCCACACGCCAGGCGGCCCAAGGCCGCTGACTTCACCCGCTAATCCGCGCCGCCGCCGCCCCGAACAGGATCAGCGCCGGGTTCGGCCGCACCTCGACCGTCTTCTCGGTGAACAGCGCCGACCACGCCGGCAGCGCCGCCGCGCGGCGTCATCCCGCTGGCGCCCCGCCCGACGCCGTCACACCGTCGACCGACGACGACGCACAAAGCGCACGCCCTCGACGATGGCATAGGCGCTCAGCAGCATCACCAGCGGAACGACCGGAAACCGGTACCGCGGTATGTCCACGTGCGTCACGTAGTACGGAATCGGATAGGTCAGCAGAAACAGCAGCGGCAGACCCACCCCCGCCCGCCGCTTCAGCCCGAACACCGCCCCCAGGTAAGCCAGAATCAGCAACACGTCCTGGCCCGCTTCGTCGAAGCCCCGCAGATACTTCCACGCCGTTCGTCCGCCGAGCAGCTCGTCCCACTTGGCGTCGAACTTCAGCCGCCAGAACCACCACACCCGACGCCCGCTCAGCCGCACAAACCGCCCCGGGTCCTCACCGATGTACCCCGCCGCCGCGCCACCCAGAATCCGATTCATCTCGAACTCGTCGGCCGACACCAGGCGCCCGTACGTCGCCTCGTCCAGCACTTCGCCGGCCACCGCATCCGTCCACCGGTAGAACCCGTCCGCCGTCGGGTTGTTGCCGATGAACAGCTCGTGCCCCAGGTTCGACTTGATGAAAAACACCTCCCCGAACGCCGCGTAGTTCCGGCACATCCACGGCCCCACCAGCACCATCACCGTGACACCGATCACCACAACCTGTCGCACCGCCCGGCGTCCGCCCCGAGCCACGAGCCACACCGCCGCCGCCGGCAGAAACAGCACCACCGCCGGTTCGAGCAGCAGCAACGCCGCCGTTACCGCACCGACCGCCACGGCCCGCACGCGCCCGCCGTCGCGCTCCAGCCGAATCAGCAGCACGATCAGCCACACCGACAGCGCCGTCAGCAGAGTGGTTCCCCAGATGAACCGAACGCAAAACGCCGCCGCCGGCGCCCACAACGCGAACATCACACCGGCCAGCAGCCCCACCGACGGCCGGCCCAGCTCCCGCCCCAGCCGTAACAGCAGAACCGCCGTCCACCCCGCAAGCACAATCTGCAGCACGTAGATCACCACGAACGACGTCTTCGTGTACGAGCCGCAGACGCGAAACACCGCCCCGACCACCAGCGGATACAGCGGCGCCAGCCACGCCGTCCGCTCCGCCGGCCGCGGCCCAAACTGATCCAGTTCCAGCGCGAACCCCCGCCCTTCCGCCAGGTGCCAGCCGATCCGACCCGTCTCCCAGCCCGCGTTCCAATAGTTCCGCTTCGGGCTGATCGAATACGTCCCTTCACCCACCATGAACACCAGCCGCACCCCCACCGCCAGCACGAACACCACCGCCGCCCGGCGCCCCACCCGCCGGCAGCGCCCCACCCCGCCCGGCTCACCCCCCTCGCCCTGCTCCGCCTGACTCATCGCAGTCAGTCCTCAAACTGATGGGTGGCATGCTCACGCTCGCGTGAGCATGAGCAGCGCCGGGTGCCACTGGCGGCTCGCCCGCCAGTGCCGTCTGTCACATGCCGGCACACTCACGCTCGCGTTCACTTCTCACTTCTCACTTCTCACTTCTCACTTCAAAACGATCACCCGCCCACCCTCGATGCGAAGCCGCCCCGCAGCATAAAGCCGAATCGCCTCCGGATACGCGATGCACTCCTGCTCGAACACCCGCGCCGCCAGCGTATCGGCCGTGTCATCTTCCAGCACCGGCACCCGCCGCTGAAGGATGATCGGCCCGTGATCGTACAGGTTGTCGCAGAAATGCACCGTACACCCGCTCTCCCTGTGGCCGGCCGCCAGCACCGCCTCGTGAACGCGATGCCCGTAGTACCCCTGGCCCCCGAAATCCGGCAGCAGCGCCGGATGAATGTTCATCACCCGCCCCTGGTACGCCGCCGGTATCGTCCACAGCGACAGAAACCCCGCCATGCACACCAGGTCCACGTCGGCCCCTTGCAGCGCCTCCGTGATCGCCGCGTCGAACGCCTCTTCCCCGACGTGCCTGCGTTCGATCACCCGCGCGCTCAGCCCGAGGTCGGCAGCCCGCGTCAACCCGTACGCATCCCCGCGCGACGAGATCACCATCGCGACCGATGCCTTCAGCCGATCGGCCGCGATCTCGTCGCAGAAATTCTGCAGCGTCCGCCCGCCCCCCGAGAGCAGAACCCCCAGCCGAATCGCCCGCCCCGCCGTCACCTCGTTAGCCTCCGCGCCATTCGCCGGGTGCCACTGGCAGCTTGCCTGCCAGTGCGTTCACGTCCCCGACTCGCAACTCGCTATTCGCCCGTCGCCACTCGCCTTTCAGCACCGCGACCGCTCTTCCGAGCCGCGGGCGGGACCCGTCCCGACGACGTCGGGAGCCCGCGCGGACGTAATCGCCGGGTGCCACTCGCCATTCGCTTCGCGTCATTCGCTATTCGCCATTCGCCGGGTGCCACTGGCAGCTTGCCTGCCAGTGCGTTCACGTCCGCAACTCGTAACTCGCCATTCGCTACTCCCGCCCCGCCAACCGAGTCTCCCGCCCCAATCCACCACTGTCCAGCTTTGCATGCCAGGCCCGCCTTTTGCCCTTGCTATCACCCAAAGCCGTGCTAAGGTATTGCTATAGCAATAACCGGCCGATCAACAATGCCCGACCGCAACCCAGCCATCGAGAAGCGCGCCGCCGAGACCCTCGGCCAGCGCGTCCGCCGTCGCCGCCGAGAGCTCCACCTCAGCCAGACCGACCTGGCCGAACTCGCCAACGTCAACCAGGGCTACATCTCGGAAATCGAGCGCGACCGCCGCAACCCCTCACGCAGGACCATTCGGGCATTGGCCGTCGCCCTCGACACGCCCGAGGCCGTCCTCATCGGCGGCGGCTCCGACCACGACGCCCCCCAGCGCCTGGAATCCCGCACGCTACCCCTGCTCGGCTCCATCCCCGCCGGCCCCCCCAGCCAGTCACAGGAGCAGCTCGAGCTCTTCCCCGTCCTGCGTCACCTCTGGGCCCCCGACCACTACTGCCTCCGCCTGTCGTATGACAGCATGGAGCCCACCCTCAAGCCCGGCGACATCGTCCTGGTCCACTACCGCCCCGACGTCAACGCCGAGCACGTCCAGGGCCGCATCTGCGCCTGCCTGGTCGACGGCAAGCCCACCCTAAAGCGCGTCAGCGTCGAGCACCGCGCCGGCGACCGCGTAGTCATCCTCCGAGGCGACAACCCCGACGTCCCCCCCCTCCTGATCGACGAATCCACCGACTTCTCCATCCAGGGAATCGTTGTAAAACTAGTCGCCCGAGACCTCTAACCCACCTGATCATGCCCCACAGGCGCACTTCCGCCCGTTTCCCGAGCCGCGAGCTTCAGCTCGCGCGGACTCTGCTACTCCTGACCCGCCCACTCGCGGGGCACCCAGTCGGCATAATCAAACTGTAACCGGTATCAGCCCCGCGACGTCGTGCCTCGTCGCCTCGCTACCTCGTTGCCTCGTCCCCTTGTTGCCTTGCTGCCTCGTTGCCTCGTTGCCTTGGTGCCTCGCTGCCTTGTTCCCTTCAGTATCGTAGGCCAGGTCGTTCCGCCGAAGGCGGGTTGACCTGCCGCGAGGGGTGCCCCATTCCCGATGTACATCGGGGGTGGGGGACTGACCGTTAATTCGCCCCAGCGTTCACGCCGCGTGAACCTCCGTCCCCGAAGGGGACGAACGAATGTGGCCACGGGTGAAGCATGGTCAGCGTGGGCGAAGCCCACCCGCCGAAAGGCGGGCGAAGCGCAACCCGTGGAAACCGTGTCCATCCAACACCCCCGCCCTGGAAGGGCGGAGGAAAGTAGGTTCGATAGCACGCTTTGCACGCATAATGCGTACAATCGCACGCGTCCTGCGTGCATCTCAAACGCCGGGTGCCACTGGCAGCTCCCCTGCCAGTGCGTTTATTTCAGTACCGCGCCCGTCTTCCCGAGCCGCGGGCTTCAGCCCGCGCGGACTGTGCTACTCCTGACCCGCCCCATGGGTCGGCTTCAGCCGACCGGCCTTTTGCCACCAACTTCAGTTGGTGGTGACGCCCCCTCCCTATCATTCTTCTTTCTCTTCTTCTTTCCCCCAGCCGGCTTCAGCCGGACTTCCCAACTGCCTCCTGTCCGATGACCCGCTGCCCCGCCATATATGCCGTATCCAACGGACCTCATTCCGCGTCATCTGCGCAATCTGCGGATGCCTCCGCCTTTCATGCCTTTCACGCCGCCTTGACGCTTCGCCCGGCGCGCCGGTCCTGGCATTCACGCCGCGTTGACGTTCGCCCCAACGGGGCGACGGTTAATAGCCAGGGGCGCCAGCCCCTGGACCGCGGCCCCCCCACACCCCCAGCCCCCGAAGGGGGCGAAAGAACCTGTCACTTTGCGCCCGCCGCGCAGATTCTCACCCTGTGGATGGCGGCTCACACCCCCGACGTCGTGCTTGGTTGCCTTGCTGCCTTGTTGCCTTGGTGCCTTTGGCTGCGGCCGAAGGCCGCGCTGCCTCATCTGCCCAATCTGCGGATGTCTTCCTTGCTCCCGGCATTGACGCCGGCCCGCTCTCGTCGCCCCCTTTTCTGGCTGAAAGCTGACCGCTGATCGCTGATAGCTGATAGCTCCCAAACCCTGTATCATCCCCTCACCGGCCGCCGTCGTCGCGGCCATCGTGTTCGCTTTTCCGTCGCGCGGTCGGCGCGACGACACGGAAACCCGCTGCCGGGCCTGCGGCCACATCCTGCGCGGGCTTTCCGAGCCCAGGTGTCCCGAGTACACCGAGAGAGTCTGAAGCGGGCGGTACCAGAGGTGATGCCACGTTGACAGGCGGGGCTTGCCGGCGGAGAATCCCACCACCATGTCTATTGGAAGCGCGCTTGCCCGGCTATTTGTGTGGATCGCGGGAACCTGGCTGGGCACTGGAATCAGGTGGGTGTTTCGGCGCTTCCGGCGCCTGGGTGCGTGGATCGCGGGAAGCTGGCTGGGCACTGCATTCAGGTGGGTATTTCGGCCTGTCCGGCGGCTGGGTGCGTGGATGGCCGACCGGGCCAACTGGAGCATGTTGGGTCTTGTAGGCAATACACGCCTACTGAGGACGTCTTTCGTGTGGCTGATCCTGGTGCCGATCGCCGCGAAGGCGTTGGGGCCGGTGGCCGGGACGTACGAGTGGTCTTCGGACGGGCTGAACCGCGTCACCGAGGAGTTCCTGCAGGAGTGCCCTGAGCCGATGGGTGTGCGGTTCGCGATCCGCTTGCCATTTAGTTGGATCACGTTCTATGTGATGGCAGTTGCCTTCTTTCTTGGAGAACTGGTCTACGTTGCCGGGTGTCCTCGCATCGTGAAGGCCTATCGTACGTACGCTGATTATCGCAGCAGCCACGCCGGGGAACAACCGCTTTGGACCGCCTTGGGCGAGCTCTTCATGACCATTCCCGCGGGCCGCTTCAAACGCTGCGTGCGCGACCTCGGGTTGTGTCTCTGGATCTCGGACAAAGAAGAACGGTCTTGGAGGGACGAGATAATCGAGCAGGCCATTGAACAACCCACTAGGGACAACCGCGCAAATGTCGGTGCAGCTTTCGTCACGCACCTTGGGCGGAGCCATGGCGACCAAATTCTCCTCAGCAACACGTTCGAGCTCACTCGCAGCCATGCTGCCATGCTGCGCCCCGCGTGGCGGGTCGCATGCGCGCTGCTCTTTGGCGTGGGCTTCGCTCTGCTCGGCGTGGTGATGTACCAGAACGGTCGGACGGTCTATCGGATCGCCGCCGAGCAGGGGGTCGGCTTTTGGCAGTTACTGGTCGGCCACGGCTAGGCGGGCACCCCGCCCGCCCAGCATCCCCTCCGGATTTGCAGCTGAGGTCCGATCTGGTCCGTTATGTAACACTGCCTACGCCTCTCACTGTTGACGCCGGTGGCTGGCCGACTGATACTCCCGATCCATGGGCACAACCAAAAAACGGCGTCGTAGGCTGGGTGTGCTGGAATCCATGTTGCCCCGCCGGATGCGCGAGCGAAGGTGGTCGGACCTGCGGGGCTGGGGCAACAGCCGGCTGATCAGGACGTCGTTCGCCTGGCTGGTCATAGTCCCGGTCG
>Ga0307380_10001672_pt1 | contig 32222 bp, 22 predicted proteins | sample UN3MG_FD_202239 | JGI IMG/M metagenome (GOLD analysis project Ga0307380, IMG submission 202239) | Soil microbial communities from Risofladan, Vaasa, Finland - UN-3 | ecosystem: Environmental > Terrestrial > Soil > Coastal area > Acid sulfate soil | place: Finland: Risofladan, Vaasa | collected...
TGCAAACAAAGCTGCTGACCGATATTGCCTTTATGGCGACGGTCGGTATGCGGCCTATCATCGTCCACGGCGGCGGCAAGGCCATTACCAGGGCGATGAACGAAGCCGGGCTGGAACCGGTCTGGGTTCAGGGCCGAAGATATACCGACAAGAGAACCCTGAGAATCGCCGAGCATACGCTGGTGCATAAAATCAATACTCCGATCTGCGAGACGCTGACCGAATTAGGATGCGAGCCGATGGGACTGCACTCGCTCGGCAGTTGTGCGCTGTTCGCCGAGCAGTTGAGACTGGCCGGTGAAGATGGGCGAAAACTCGACGTCGGATTGGTCGGAAAAGTTGTGGATGTGAACGGACAATTGCTCAGGAAATTATGCGCCGACGGGACTGTGCCGGTAATCGCCTCAGTGGCCAAAGATAAGGCCGGCGGCAAGTTAAACGTCAACGCCGACAGTGCCGCGGGCATGGTTGCAGCCGAAGTCGTTGCTGAGAAACTCGTCGTTGTCAGCGACACCCACGGGATACGAACCGACCTCGACGACCCTGACAGTTGGGTATCGAGTTTGAATGAAGAGCAGATTAAGGAGATGATCGACGCCGGCATTATCACCGATGCGATGTTCCCGAAGGTCGAGGCCTGTATAACGGCACTGGACGCAGGGGTCAGCAAGGCGCATATTATCGACGGCAGGATTCCCCACTCGCTGCTGCTCGAAATCTATACCGACAAGGGAATCGGAACGCAAATAGTTAAATAGTGAAATAGTAAAAAGGAATGGATTCCTGCCTGCGCAGGAATGACAACATCGAAACACGAGAAATGAGACACAAATTATGACTACACAGGAGACAATTGAATTATTTGACAAGTATGTTATCGCCAATTATGGCCGTCTGCCGCGGGTAATCACCAAAGGCGAGGGCTGTTACCTCTATGACGCCGACGGCAATAAGATACTGGACATGTTCCCCGGCTGGGCCGTCAGTGCGATAGGACATTGCCACCCGAAGGTCGTTAAGGCTTTGCGCAAGCAGGCCGGTGAGCTTTTGCACATCGATAACACTTTCTACTCCGAGCCGCAGGGCATGTTGGCAAAACTGCTGAGCGAGCGTGCGTTCGGCGGCAAGTGCTTTTTCTGCAACAGCGGCGCCGAGGCCAATGAGGCGGCGTTGAAACTCGCGCGTCTACATACATCCGAAGAGAAGTACAAGTTCATCACCGCTGAGGGCAGCTTCCACGGCCGTACTTTCGCGACGATGACTGCAACGGCCCAGCCGAAGCATCATGAAGGTCTGCTGCCGTTATTGCCCGGCTTCGTTTATGTGCCGTTCAATGACGTTGAAGCGTTGGAAAAAGCCTTCAGTGACGAAGTGGCCGCGGTAATGGTCGAGCCGATTCAGGGCGAGGGCGGAATCAATCTCGGAGACGCCGAATACCTGCGGGCGATCCGCCGACTGTGCGATGAAAATGGAGCGGTCCTGATCTTCGACGAAGTCACCACGGGCATAGGCAGGACGGGCAAATGGTTCGCGTACCAGCATTACGATGTCGAACCTGACATTATGACGATGGCCAAAGCCCTGGGAGGCGGCGTTGCGATCGGAGCCATGATGGCAAAGCAAGAGGTCGCAGCTTCGCTGGTGCCGGGCAAACACGCCACGACGTTCGGCGGCAACGCGCTGGTCTGTGCCGCGGGCGTGGCCGTTGTAGAGGCAATAGAACAAGAGAACCTGCTGGAAAATGCAAAACAGCTCGGCAAATACACGATGGACAAGCTGCAGCAGTTAAAGCAAAAGCATTCCGTTATCGACAGCGTCCGGGGCGTCGGTTTGATGATCGGCGTTCAATTAAATAGCCCGGGTACGGAAATAGTGAACAAATGTCTGGAGAACGGCCTGCGCATAAACTGCACTCAAGGCACAGTTCTGCGGTTTATGCCGCCAATGATTGCCACGAAAGACCAAATCGACCAGGCAATTGATATTCTTGATAGTGTTATAAGTGAGGCTGAATGATGAAGGATTTTCTTTCCATTAATAATTATCCGACGGAACTTCTAAAAGAATTACTGCGAATGAGCACGCGGCTAAAGAGTCTATATACCGTCGGCGGTAAGGATTTATGCCTTGCCGGCAAAACGCTCGCCATGCTATTCGAAAAGCCGAGCCTGCGAACGCGAATCAGTTTCCAGGTCGCTATGACGGATCTGGGTGGAAGTCCGATCTACGTCAAACCGGAAGACATCGGCGGTATCGGCAAACGCGAACCGGTCAAAGATATCGCAAGGGTTCTGAGCCGGTACGTCGATGGTATCATGGCGCGAACCTTTGAGCACGGCACTGTTACCGAGCTGGCCAAATATGCAACGGTACCCGTCATCAACGCCCTGACGGACTGGCTGCATCCCTGCCAGGCGATGGCCGACGTGCTTACAATCCAAGAACATTGCAAGGACTACGAGGGCGTGAAGATCGCGTTTATCGGCGACGGCAACAATGTCGCTCGATCACTGGCGCATGCCTGCTCAAAGCTGCATATGAAAATGGCAATCGCATCGCCGGCCGGTTACGAGCTTGACGCCGAGACTATCGAACATGTAAACCAAATATCGGCCGACTGTGTCCGGCAGACGAACGACCCGGGCGCCGCTGTTCTCGATGCCGATATCATTTATACCGATACCTGGGTCAGTATGGGCCAGGAGGCTGAGAAGCAAAAGCGCCAGGCGGATTTTGCAGGTTTCCAGGTCAACGCCGATTTGGTCAAATCCGCGCCGGCCAACGTGAAGATTATGCACTGCCTGCCGGCTTATCGCGGCCTGGAAATCACCGACGAGGTCGTCGAATCGCCCAACTCGATTATCTTCGACCAGGCCGAAAACCGCCTCCACTTCCAGCGGGCTTTGCTGAAAAAACTAATGAGCTAAAAATGACACATCATAAAATAATTATTGGTGATTCAAGGCACATGGGAGAGGTGGCTGATGAGTCGGTCCATCTTGTTATTACATCCCCTCCATATTGGCAGCTCAAAGATTATGGAAACGGTAGTCAAATAGGCTTTGATGACAGCTATGAAGATTACATCAATAACCTTAACATAGTCTGGAGCCAATGCCGCAGAGTCTTGAAAAAAGGCTGTCGTTTATGTGTGAACATCGGCGACCAGTTTGCTCGCTCCGTTTACTATGGAAGATACAAGGTTATTCCTATAAGAACTGAGATCATAAAGTTCTGCGAAACCATAGGCTTTGATTACATGGGGGCGATTATCTGGCAGAAGGTTACGACCTGTAACACGACGGGCGGAGCAACAATAATGGGATCATTTCCCTTCCCCAGAAATGGAATTCTCAAGATCGATTATGAATTTATTCTGATCTTCAAGAAACACGGTGCCGCACCCAGAGTCAGCAAAGAAATCAAAGAACAATCAAGAATGACAATAGAAGAATGGAACCGATTTTTCACCGGTCATTGGAATATTCCGGGTGAAAAACAGGATAAGCACCTGGCAATGTTTCCTGAAGAAGTACCGAGCCGTTTAATCAAAATGTTCAGTTTCGTAAATGATACGGTACTTGATCCCTTTCTTGGTAGCGGCACAACTTCTCTGGCAGCCAAAAAACTCAACAGAAATTCCATCGGATACGAGATAAATCCGGAATTCCTGCCCTTGATAAAGGAGAAGCTAGGTATACGTCAGAAGATGATGTTTGAAGAAGCTGAATTTGAAATAGTTAGGCAGAATAATGCATATGTTGACTATAAAGAAAAGGTCAAGCAATTGCCTTATGTTTTCAAAGATCCCGTCGAATTCGACAGGAAAATAGATCCGAGAAAACTACAATTCGGCTCGAAAATTAGTAATCACACTCCAAAGGGACAAGAATATTACGGTGTGAAAGATGTCATTTCACCAAAGCGTTTGGTCATAGGAGATGGGCTGAATGTGAGGTTGCTTGGCATAAAGGAAAAGCCCGAAATGAGCAGTCAAGCGGTCCAATTTTTGAAGGATAAGACGCGCGGACAAAAAGTTTTTATGAAGTTTGATGTAGTAAAACACGATCGTGACAACAATTTACTCTGCTACTTGTATTTGCAGAACAAGACCTTTCTGAATGCTCACCTGATAAAAAGAGGATTAGTCGATGTTGATACTTCACTGAATTATCAATTCAAAAACAAGTTCTTGGCAACAGCGGGAAAAACTAATGGAAAAGGAATGGATAACAGGCAGGGAAGGCAGGAACCTCAAGTTCAAGAGGGAAGCTCTCTTGAACTATGCGATGAACCGCTGGGCACTCAATAAGGCGCACAGTGTGGGTCCTACTTCTGAACTGATAAGGAAATGTTCTCCGAAATCGTTTGAGCAATGGGAGGCTTTCTATTTCGACAACGCCACACAAAAGAAGCGAAATGGCATTAAGATAACAAGGGAATACATCACAGATCTGGGAAGAAAGCTTTCTGTGAAACTCTCTGAAGTAGTCCAAAACGAATTGGAATCCATTGAGGAGCAGGAGTGTGTCGACTATGCTTATAACCTGGTTCTCAACAGAACATACGAAGGTTACAGATCGGAAGTGGATACGGTGTATGGACAATTAGAGGAAGAGTTGGAAACCAAGGTTCATCCGGCTCCGGACGAATGGGACAGAACTTACAATGTGGACTTTTACATTCAGGTAGGTAAAAAGTATATTGGGCTTCAAATCAAGCCTATATCTTCCGGCTTGGCATTAGACCAATATCAGTGGGATAAGATGCATGAAGTGAATCACAAGAAATTTGAAGAGAAATTCGGGGGCAAAGTGTTTTTCGTTTATTCGGTCAAATCCGGCAAGAAGAATAAAATATATAACACCGAAGTGATCGAAGAGATTAAAGAAGAAATCAGAAGATTGCAGAAGTGAGGATCGAAGTTGCAAAGCTTTTCGCTAACAGGTACAATGATCACAGTATTCTAAACAAATTCTTTTGCCGGGGTTGATTGAAAATGGGTAAAGACAAGCGAACAGAAACGAATCCGCTTGAGACGGTCGAGCCGATAGGCAAGCGCGTCCTGATTCGCAAGGATGAGGACAAGAAACAGACCAAGGGCGGTATCCAACTGCCGGACAATATTGAAATCCCCACAATCACCGGCCGAATCATCACAATTTCCGCCGAGGTGGAACATTCGCCGGACATACCGCTGCGCCAATACGACAAGGTTCTGTTCAATCCAAAAGGCGCCATCCCCGTGGATTTCGAGGGTGACAACCGCCTGTTCGTAGTCGAGATTGAGAACGTCGTCGCGGTTTTTAGGAAATCGTAAAATTTCTCTTAAGCGGAATTTATATATTAATTAAATCAATTATTTAGATACTGTCGTTTGGAAAAATCCGTTTATGACTGATAATAAGAATACCTGGCTTGCCAAAACAAAAAGAACCTTCACGGCGGTATTGCCTGTCTCCGAAAGACGCAAAGGCGAGTGCGTAAATTGCGGGGCATGCTGCAAACTGCCGAACATCTGCCCGTTCCTGAAGTTTACGCCGGATAATAAGTTGCTCTGTTCGGTTTACCCGGTTCGACCGCTGAACTGCAGAAAATACCCAAGAACCGAATCGGAACATATTACTCAAGACAAGTGCGGCTATAGATTCGAGTAAGACGGGCTTTCCGTTGTGCAGTCTATAGATGTTTACGCGACGTCACAGCTTTGCCGACTAACAGTAATATTATAATGATACCAATCATAGAAATTATGCGCTCGATGTGTACCTGTTAAAATCCGGTTCGGCGGCTGCTCCGGCTCTTTAGCGGCAGCTATTTATCCGGCAACTCTCTTTGGGCCGCGCCGCTTAAATGCCAACAGACCGCCCAGTACCAGCAACAGCCCGGTTGCAGGCTCCGGCACTTCCGGCGTCGGCTTATTTTTTTGTACGTAATATAGATACTTTTGTGGTTTTGCTTTTCCACCGCCGCCGCCGCTAAAGCCCCCCGGCCGGCTCAAATCCAAAGCGGTAGGGAACAAACCGCCGCCGGCGCCTCCGCCACCGCCGATAGGCAAGCCATTTCCATCAGCCGAAACGCCGTGTTCGGCCTGCTCGAATACCGCGATAATGACCTTGGGCTTATTGAGATAAACAACAGTGCTGGATGCCGTTGGGTCGCTTACCTCGCCCAGCCAGTGAATAAATTTATAGCCGGGCTTAGGAACTGCGGTCAGCATAACCTCCGTACCCGACTCAAAGTGATGAACGCCCGCAGCCGGAGTTATTTCCCCGCCTTTAACAGGAGTCTGCTCAAGAAGCAGCACAATGTCCTGTGTTTGGCAATACGCCGGTACGATTAGTCCGCATGTAATAATTGCAATGACTAATATAATTCGTCCGCATCCAAGGAATTTTGGTAATCCCCATTTCATCACATTCCGCCCCCGTTGTGACAAAGTCTCACTCCCCATATAGACCGCTGCGCGGTTATGGATCTTAATAGTAATATTAAACCAGATATAGCTCGAAAAGTCAAGTCTTTTCTCTGATCCATGCTCTGTTATCGGCGGGAAGAAGCCTGAAATTTGGTTTTGAAGGCATTGGCAATTTTTTTATAGGTCTTCCGGCGGTGGTGAATGTGCAGACTTTTTCTATGAAATTTTGGACGAATCTTTATGTCACCAGCCCTTCGACTCCGCTCAGGGTGAATAATTCTTCATGCCTCCACAGCAGCGCAGCACCGTAGGGTGTGCACAGCACACCATCATCGCCTCCAATAAATGGTGTGCGATGCACACCCTACTGGCTTTTACGTACGTATCTGCTGATGTTGCGAACCGCCTGCCGGAGCCGCTGCTCGTTTTCCACAAGAGCTATGCGCATATAATTTTCGCCGCCCTCGCCGAACGCTCTGCCCGGAGATATTGAAACCTCCGCATACTCCATCAGATCCATTGCGTAATCGATGCTGCCCTTTCCCTTGGTATGCTCCTTCGGGACTTTTGCCCAGACGAACATTGTCGCGCGAGGCTTTTCCACCTCCCAGCCAATCCTTCTCAGGCCATCGCAGACAACATCCCGCCGGGACTGATACTTCTTGTTTTGAGCGATCATATCTTCCTCGCAGTGCCGCAGGGCGATGATGCCGGCGATCTGGATCGCCTGGAAGATACCGTAATCGTAATAGCCTTTTATCGTGGCGAGATAATCTATCATATCCCTGTTGCCCGCTACGAAGCCGATGCGGAAGCCAGCCATGTTGTAAGGCTTGCTCATCGTGATAAATTCAACGCCGACGTCTTTCGCCCCTTTGACCGAAAGGAAGCTCGGGGCTTTGTAGTCGTCGAAGCAGGTCTCGCCGTAGGCGAAGTCGTTAATCACGGCCACGCCGAACTTCTTTGCCAGCTCGACGACCGGCTCGAAAAATCCTTCATCGACGGTCATGGCCGTCGGATTGTGCGGGTAATTGAGAATCAGCAGTTTGGGCTTCGGATACATATTCTCCAGGACCATTGTGACGTTGCTGATAAATTTGTCGTCGTTACCGAGCGGCACCGATACCACGTTTCCGCCGGCCAGCGCCACCGCGTAGTTGTGTATCGGAAACGCCGGGTCGGGAACTATCGCCGTATCGCCCGGGCCCATCATCGCCAGGCACAAGTGACTGAATCCTTCCTTCGAGCCGATACAGGCCAGCACCTCGGTCTCCGGGTCGAGCTGCACGTTCCATTTGCGCTCGTATTTCTTCGCTATTTCGCCTCGCAGGTTCTTGATCCCTTTTGAAGCGCTGTACCGGTGGTTGCGCGGGTCCTGTGCCGCTTCGCAAAGCTTGTCAATGACGATTTGCGGCGCCGGGTCCGATGGATTGCCCATGGCCAGATCGATAATGTCAACGCCCGCCTGGCGCTTGGACAGTTTCAGCGCGTTCAATCGCCCGAACAGGTAGGGCGGCAGCCGTGTGATTCTCTGTGCCGGTTCAATGCGTTTATCCGTAATCCGCCGATGCGGAGTGCCAATCGTTAATTCAGACATATTCTATCTCCGTATTCTGTTCAGAGTTCAGATTTGTAGGGTGTGCAAAGCACACCATTTTCAAAGTTGGTGGGCAATGCCCACCCTACAATCGGACAGTCTACACTCGCCGGATAAATTTTCAAGCCATTTTATCCATGCCTCGTCTCCGCTCGGCATGAAGAATTATTCACCCTGAGCGAAGCCGAAGGGTTGCTTTTACTGTTATATTTCGTTACAATAATATTGAGGTTGTAAATGGCTCTTTTTAAATGGAGGATAGAGTGAAATGGCTAATATAAGCAAAAATCTCAACATATCGCAACCGCATGCATTAACCGGCAAATTAATGATGTCGCTGCTAATCGTGTCTATTGTCTGTATTATCAGCCATCCTGCCAAAGCCGAAACGAGCGTCTACGAGTTCGGCCCCGATCAAAGTATCGTCATCAAGACCGGCGGTTTCGCCGGCGTACACGAAACCTACTCCATCGCTGGACAGTTCCAATTAAGCGTCGACTTGGGTGCAGGCATCGCTTCATTCGAAAAGGTTGATGCTAACCTGGCCGATGAAACCGGCTTAGAATATGGCCGCAGTCTGGAAGAAATCTTCAACATGACCGGTCTTGCCGGCACAATTATCGACGATAAGACAATCGAATTCGAGGGCAAGACCGCCGACGGCACAGAAAGCGATGTTCGCTTGAAGCTAAGCTTCAGCAAAGGTCCGGCCCACCTGACCGGCCAAACCACCCCGCCGCTCAATAGTGCCGACATGTTCTTCTACGATGTCAATGCTGTCGCCACAAAAAAATATGCCGGCGGCACGGGAGAGCCTAATGACCCGTACGAGATCGCCACGGCCGAGGACCTGATCGCCCTCGGCGAGACTCCCGAAGATTACGACAAGCACTTTATCTTGATAGCCGATATCGACCTGGACCCGAATCTGCCCGGCCGCAAGGTCTTCGATAAAGCTGTAATTGCTCCGGATACTAATGACACGAAAGACTATTTCGAGGGAGTCTCTTTCACCGGCACCTTTGACGGAAAGAGCCACGTGATCGGCAATCTCCATATCCAAGGGGGCGATTACATGGGTTATCTGGGTCTGTTCGGGAAATTGGACTCCGGAGCGATGGTTTCCAATCTCGGCCTGGAAGCGGTAGATGTCAATGGAACCGGTGATTATGTCGGCGGGCTGGTGGGTCAAAACGACGGGAGCATCGCCACGAGCTACAGTACCGGCACGGTCGATGGACATTCGTATTTCAGTGACGAGGTTGGGGGCCTCGTGGGCCTGAACTATGGCAGCATCTCCATGAGCTACAGCACCGGGATGGTTACTGGCAGATGGAATGTAGGCGGGCTCGCGGGTTCCAATAGCGGCAACATCACTAAAAGTTACACCATGGGCACGGTCAGTGGAGATTTCCAGATTGGCGGTCTTGTGGGTGCAAATGGTGTTGGTACTGTAACCGAGTGCTACAGCACCAGCACCGTTAGTGGAGATGCGGGTATCGGTGGGCTCGTGGGCCTCAACTGGGGAGAAATCACAATGAGCTACAGCACCAATGCGGTTAATGGCAATGTGGCAGTAGGCGGCTTCGTCGGACTGAACGTTGGTAAAATCACAGCAAGCTTCAGCACGAGCATAGTCACAGGAAATGTCGAAACCGGTGGACTTGTGGGGCAGAACGGTGTTAACATTCCGACTCGAGAGCGTGAAGGTATCGTCTTCAATTGCTATTCAATGGGTGCGGTTACAGGAGACTGGGCTGTTGGTGGCCTCGTGGGTGCGAACAGACTTGGTAATGTTGACATGAGCTACAGCACCGGTGTGGTCACCGATAGGGATCCTAATAGCTCGTCTCCACCTTTGCCTCCGGATGATCCGTTCGATCCTATTTATAAAGGTGCGGGCGGCTTGGTGGGCGGCAACATCTCGAATCTCACCTCTTGTTTCTGGGACATGGAGACCTCAGGCCAGACAACCAGTGACGGCGGTGCCGGCAAGACCACGGCCGAAATGCAAACCGCCGGCACATTTCTCAATGCCGGCTGGGACTTCGTGGACGAGACGGAGAATGGCACTGACGATATCTGGAGCATTTGTGAGGGAACGAATTATCCGCGTTTTGTCTGGCAAATCCCAGTGGGCGATTTTGTCTGTCCGGACGGCGTAATGATAGACGACTTTATGTTTTTCTTAGAGTTCTGGCTGGACGACAACTGCGATTTAAGCAATGGTTATTGTGAAGGTACAGACCTTGATCAGTCCGGCACAGTCGATGTGATCGACCTTGAAATCTTTTTTGAAAACTGGTCGGCTGAGAAATAATGGTGTGCATTGCACACCCTACAAGTATCCGTTTGAAAAGAATTTTTAGATTGCCAATTGCCGAATGCCAATTTATAAATCGTAAATCGTAAATCGTTTGTTAATCTTCGAACGGCAGGCTTGCCGAATAGTTTGGTGCTTCTTTGGTTATCTGGATATCGTGCGGGTGGGACTCGTTGACCGAGGCGGCGCTGATTCGTACGAATCGGCTGGTTCTTCTCAACTCTTCGATATTTCTTGCCCCGCAATAGCCCATTCCGGCACGCAGGCCGCCGACTAATTGATAGACGAAATCACCTAATGTCCCGCGGTAGGGCACCCGGCCTTCGACTCCTTCGGGCACGAGCTTGTGTGCCTCGGTCGAGCTGCTCTGGCCGTAACGTTCGGCCGAGCCTTTGACCATCGCGCCCAATGAGCCCATGCCCCTGTATTCCTTGAATTGCCTGCCCTTGTAGATGACTAACTGGCCCGGGCTTTCTTTCAGGCCGGCGAATAGTGAACCTATCATTACGCTCGAAGCCCCGGCGGCGATTGCCTTGGCAATATCTCCCGACTGCCTGATTCCGCCGTCGGCAATGACCGGGATGTTGTGCTTTTGTGCTACCTTCGCACAGTTCATTATCGCCGAGACCTGCGGCACTCCGACGCCGGATATGATTCTGGTTGTGCAAATGGCGCCTGGCCCGATACCGATCTTCAGCGCGTTTGCACCGGCTTCAATCAAATCCGCCGCCGCCTCGGAGGTCGCGATATTGCCTGCGATCACATCGATGTCGTAATCGGCTTTGATCTTCTTTACCGTATCGATGACGTTCTGCGAATGGCCGTGAGCGGTATCTACCACGATTATATCGGCATCCGCTGCTATCAGGGCTTCGATTCGCTCGTAATCCTGGACGCTCACCGCGGCGCCGACCAGGAGCCTGCCCCGCCGGTCCCTGGCCGATATGGGGTATTGCTGGACGCGGTCGATGTCCCTCATTGTAATCAGGCCGGCCAGCTCGCCCTTGCCGTTGACCAGCAGCAGCTTCTCGACCTTGTGCTTCTGCAGGATTTCCTTTGCCTGTTCGAGGGTCGTGCCCGCCGGGCCTGTCACCAGGTTGTTCTTGACCATAACAGTGCTTATCTCGACGCCGTAGTCTTTGAGAAACTTCAAATCCCGGCGAGTCAGAATGCCGACGAGTTTTCTGCCGTCGACGATTGGGACGCCGGAGACGTTTTGCTCGCTCATAAGTTCCTGTGCTCTTCTGACCGGCTCGTTAGGTGATAATGTCACCGGATCGAGAATCACGCCGTGCTCGGAACGCTTGACCTTGGCCACCTCTCGCTTTTGTGCCTCGATCGTGAGGTTCTTATGAATGATACCGATCCCGCCTTCCTGGGCCAGCGCGATGGCCAGGGCCGCCTCGGTAACCGTATCCATCGCCGCCGAGACAATCGGGATATTAATAGTGATATTGTCGGTCAACTGCGTGCATGTGTCGGCCTGGCTCGGCACAAAATCGCTCTTGGCCGGGACCAGCAGAACATCGTCGAAAGTTATACCTTCAGCAACAATTTTGCCATTATCCATTTTTCGCTCCAGATATTAATCGCCTTCTTGGCCTGGTATTAAAATAACTGATTATAATCAAAGAAAACTCAAATATCAAAACTCAAATATCAATTTTATGGAATCCTTCAGATGGCCTGGTTTCCGCTTAGCGTTGGCCCTTGTCAAATTTTGCGTTTTGCATTTCGACTTTTAATATATATCATTGCCGTCTATGTCTGAAAGGAAAAAAGAAATTCTGGTTGCTACCGGCAATCCGGGCAAGATTACCGAAATCGGGGCGATGCTCGACGCCGACGTTCGATGGCTGTCTCTTGCGGACCTTCCGCCGATGGCCGAGATCGCCGAAGACGGCACGACTTTCGCCGAGAACGCCCGCAAAAAAGCCGCCGGCTACGCAAAAGCGACCGGCCTCTGGATCCTTGCCGACGATTCCGGGCTGGTCGTTGATGCTCTCGGCGGGGCCCCCGGCGTGAAATCCGCCCGTTTTTCCGGCGAAAAACCCAAAGACGCCGACAGGACGCTGATCGACCATCGAAACATCGCAAAAACGCTGGAGCTTCTCAAAGGCGTTCCCGAAGAGAAACGCACGGCGAGATTTGTCTGCCGGCTGTGCCTGGCAAGCCCCGAGAGAATCCTGATCGAGACCGAAGGAACACTGGAAGGTCTGATAACCGACAGGGAAATCGGGCTCAACGGCTTCGGCTACGACCCGATTTTTTTCGTGCCGCATCTGAATAAAACCGTCGCCCAACTGACCGGCGAAGAAAAAAACGCCATCTCGCACCGCGGCAACGCAATCCGAAAGCTCAAACCGCCGCTCGATGAAATGCTGAAAACCGGCCTTTAGTCTATAAAGTAGCAATCGCCGCGATAGCCGGCAGGATATTCTGGAACGCATGCACGCACGATGTGACGAATATAGCCTGCCACCATGAACGCCTTCGCCAGGCTAAATACGAGCATGAGAAGACGAAGAACGGCCAAATCACACACAGTCCCCATGCAGGCGCGATAAGTGAGTGCACGACCGCCCAGACAAACGCCTATATGACTGCCAGCGGGACCTGCCGTTTTGTTATAAATGACAATATCCAAAGCCCGCCACCCATGAGCAACGTCTCTAACAGCGAGCCAACTATGACCAGCCCGATGAGCAGGCCAATGGCCGGACCTTTGAAATTCGGGCCCGTCTCTTCCGTTACTACCCCGGTTAATCCCAAAATCATCGCGATAATGAGTGAAGGTATAAGACTGATAAGTCCTATGCGCAGAATATATTTCCACATCGAAATTTGATTATCAAACAGCAGGCGAAGCAGCCGGGGCTGTCTTTTCTGCTCGACTGTTATATCCTGTTCCGGTTCCAGGTTTCACCTCTGTAAATGTTCTGAAAATTACACAATTCGCCTGAAAAACGCAATGGTTAAACTCATTTTCTCTTTCTGAATTGAAGGCTCATATGTTTTCCGGGGTCAATTGCAACCTGTTATGCTCCCGGCCCGGAGTTTAATAGTGACATGAAAAACCCGATAATTGTTTTCTCTTGACATTTCTAAAGCATGCCTGTATTTGTCCAATTCTAAATTTTGTTGTCTAAATAGCCGATGAGTGGTTCGGGAACGATTGTTTTGTTCTGTATGAGACGGCAAACCCCGGGTAAAACCCGGGGCTAAATACTTATAGGTAAGCTTTTTTATGGCAAAAACAAATTCTAAAAAATCTCTTGTCATAGTCGAATCGCCCGCCAAGGCGAAAACTATACACAAGTATCTCGGTCCTGATTTCGAAGTTCAGGCCTCAATGGGGCACGTACGCGACCTGCCTTCGAAGGGCCTCAACGTCGATATTGAAAACGATTTCGAGCCGACCTACGACATCATGCCCGGCAAGAAACGTACGGTAACAGCATTGAAAGCGGCGGTTAAGCACTGTGACAAACTGTATCTCGCAACCGACCTCGACCGTGAAGGCGAGGCGATTGCCTGGCATTTGGCCCAATTGCTCGGGGTCCCCGAAGAGAAGACCTACCGCGTTATATTCAACGCGATCACGCATGCGTCGATCAAGCAGGCCTTTGCCGAGCCGGGCAAGCTCAATATGGACAAGGTGATGGCCCAGCAGGCCCGGCGAATACTTGACAGGATTGTCGGTTATCAGATCAGTCCGCTGCTGTGGAAGAAGGTTGCCCGCGGTCTTTCGGCCGGCCGCGTTCAGTCGATTGCGGTCAAAATTATCGTCGAAAAGGAAAAAGAGATTCGCCGGTTCGAGCCCCATGAATACTGGCTGATTCCCGCTGTTTTCACGGCTGATTTGCAGAACGACTACAGCCGCCAGTGGCTCGATTTCATGCAGATTAAGTCCGAGAATGACAAGCCGCCCACTCTTGCAGAACAAAGTAGATGGCTGACGGAACATAATGCATTCAAGGCCGAACTCTACAAGATCGACGACAAGGAATTCAAGGCGTCCGGCAAAGAACAGGCTGAGCCTGTTTTCAATGCCTTAAAGCAGGCGGAATTCAAGCTCGCCGATTTGAAAACAAAACAATCGGTTTCCCAACCTTCGGCGCCATTTATCACGTCCACCCTGCAACAGGCGGCGGCAAACCGTCTGGGCTTTGCTACAAAGAGAACCATGCGCGTCGCCCAGCAGTTGTACGAGGGCATAGACCTGGGCTCGATGGGTTCACTGGGCCTTATCACCTATATGAGAACCGATAGCACCCACCTTTCGGGTGAAGCCATCAAGGAGGTTCGAAAGTACATCGAGATGCATCTCGGCCCGGATTACATGCCCAAAGAAGCCAAGTTTTACGCTTCCAGGAAAAACGCTCAGCAGGCTCACGAAGCTATCCGCCCGACCGACGTCGACCTTACGCCGGACGATATCAGGCCGTTCCTGAGCGACGAGCAATATAAGCTCTATAATGTTATCTGGCGCCGATTCGTCGCCTGCCAGATGACCTCGGCCAAATGGGATGTAACGAATCTGAATATCTCGGCACAGACGCCGGTAGGTTGTTGCAGGTATCGAACGACCGGCAGAATACTGGTCTTTGACGGCTTTACGAAAATCTGGCCGATTACGTCAAACGAGCAGGAGCTGCCCTCGATGCAGGTCGGCCAGACGCTTGCAGCGGTCGATATCAAGGCCGATCAGCATTTTACCAAACCGCCGGCAAGATTCACCGAGGCGGCCCTGGTAAAGGCCCTCGAAAAAGAGGGGATCGGCAGGCCGAGCACTTACGCGTCCATCATAAGCACAATACAGGATCGAAAGTACGTCGAGCAGAAAGAGAAGAAATTCTACGCCACCGATATCGGCGAGGTCGTCACGGAAAAACTCAGCGAGTACTTCCCGAAGATAATGGACATTGCATTTACCCGCTACATGGAAGAGCAGCTCGACAAGATCGAAGAGCAGCACCTCGACTGGATCGGGGTCCTGAAAGATTTCTACGGGCCGTTCAAGGAGAACCTGGAGACGGCTCAGGCCGAAATGAAACACGCAAAAGCGGAAGTGACTCCCAGCGAATATGAATGTCCGAAGTGCGGCAAGCAGCTCGTTTACAGATTCGGCAAAAACGGAAAATTCCTGAGCTGCTCGACATACCCGGAGTGCACGTTCGCATGTCCCTGTGACAAGGAAGGCAAGATGGTCGAAGAAAAGTTAAGCGAACATGAATGTCCCAAATGCGGCAAGCCGATGGTGCATAAGAACGGCCGGTTCGGCCCGTTCCTCGGGTGCAGTGACTATCCCGAATGCAAAACGACTCTCAAACTGGACAAGGAAGGCAACGTCCTGCCGCCCAAACCACCGCCCGAGCCTACCGGCGTTAAGTGCTACAAGTGCAAAAATGGCGAACTGGTAATCAGGCAAGGCAAGAAAGGTCCCTTCATGGGCTGCAACAGATTCCCCAAGTGCAGGACCATTATCAGCGTCGAACAGCTTGACCATCTCAAGCAACTGCAATCTGAGGGACAATGGCCGCCTGAAACAATCGAGCAGGCAGACCAGTTGCTCGGGCGCAAAAAAAAGGCCAAAGAAACAGCAAAAGCCAGAAGATAACATAGAACCATTCACAGCTTACAATCCAAGTCTGTCCAAACAGAGCCGCAACTGTAAAGGAGCGGTTACTGCATCAAGCGCATAGTGTCAAACGTCCCTTTTTATCGAATTTTTATACTCCGGCCAATTTTGCAGAAAAACCCGAAAGCCTGCCGATATAAACTAATTGTTACTGTTTGGTGCCGCGGTTTGCGCGCCCGTGACTAAAGTATGCACAGCAGCATGAATTAAGGCACTAAGCTGCAGATATCGGCTTTTATAACGAGCCTCTTATGGGACGTAATAAAGTGTTGGAGGTGTGAACCCCGTCAGAGATGCTGTTACGGGGGGCAAAACGTAATGAAGAAAACAATCCGCCGAAGCCGGACTAACTGGGTGAAAAAGAAAAAAACATATAAAAGGGCTAAAAAACACCAGGCACAAAGTTCGGTATCTCGGACGGCGCTGAGGTGCATCGGGATATGTTTGTGCCTGGTGCTCTTATTCAGTTGTCTGAGTTTCGACATAGGTGACTGGCCGAGCGGTTTTGAGTATCCTCATAATAATCCGACGGCCAACTGGTGCGGCTTGATAGGGGCTTTTTGTGCATACTACCTGCTCTACTATGTCGGACCGGGCATCTTTGTTGTGTTGGTCTCGGCAATTTACCTTTGGGGTTCCAAACTCGCAGATCGTACTGTGAACCAATTGCTTTTACGGATCATTGGATTAGGGCTTGTCACGGTGGCCGCTTCGATGAGTTTCTATTGCCTATGGCCCTATCGTTATTTCAATTTTCCGACCGGTTCCGGGGGAATTCTCGGCACCGGGGCGGCACAGCTTATGCAAAGTCATTTTGCTTTGCTTGGTTCTTTTATATTACTTGCGGCCATCTGGGTGGTCGGAGCCGTTTTATTGGCCGATGGCCTGATGTTAATCGTGCTAAGCTGTATTGGCTTCACGGCCAGCAAGATAATGGGCATTGCAATACCGGCCTGGTCTGCAGCAAAGGAGCATTCACAGGTTCTCAACGAGATATGGCGAGAATTAAGTGCCCGGCAAAAACCAGCGGTTGTCATAAGTGAAATACCGAAACCGCCTGAGGTTGACAGGTCATTACGAACAGAAGGTATTGCAGTGACGCGTTTGGATGGCAAGAAGCCCGGTCCACCGGGTGACCAGCCATCTAAAAATCCTTTTGTTCAGCCCTCTTACGATGATTACGAGCTGCCGCCGTTGGATTTGCTGGCTGAGCCCGAGCATAGTTTTGCTTCCGTGCAGGAGAAGGTCGTTAAGGCAAAGGCAAGCGCTTTAGAGAAGCTGCTGTCGGAGTTCAATATCAATGCGCGGGTGGTCGCGGCTGATTCCGGTCCTGTTGTGACAATGTTCGAACTCGAGCTTGCGGCAGGTGTAAAGGTCAGCCAGATAGCCGCCCTGGCGAACGATATGGCTCGTGCGCTGGGTGTTGGTGCCGTCCGTGTTGTGGCCCCGCTGCCCGGCAAGCACACGATAGGGATCGAGGTGCCAAACAGCGAGAAAGAAAAAGTCCGCATGAAGGATATGTTCCAGCTTGCAGGCAGCAAACCACAAAGGATGCAGATACCGCTTTACCTTGGCAAGGACTCTTCAGCCGAAGCGCTTGTTTCGGATCTGACTAAGATGCCCCATTTGCTTATTGCCGGCACGACCGGCTCGGGCAAAAGCGTCTGTATAAACAGCATCATTACGAGCGTGCTTCTCACGAAACGGCCGGATGAGGTCAAGATGATTCTTATCGATCCCAAGATGGTCGAAATGACGGCTTTTAATACCATTCCGCACCTGATGTGCCCGATAGTCACTGAGACCAAGATGGCCGTCCAGATACTCGAATGGGCTACGGTAAAGATGGATGAGCGTTATGCCCTGCTGGCCGAGGCCAGGGTTAAGAATGTTGCCGAGTTTAACAAACTCGATGCCGACGAGATTCTCAAGCGGTTTAGTCCGGGCAGTGCGGAAGAAGAAATGAAGATTCCGAAAAAGCTGCCGTATATTGTGATAGTGATCGATGAGCTTGCCGACTTGATGATGACCGCGGCCAAGGAGATAGAGGCTTATATCGTTCGCCTCGCACAAAAGAGCAGGGCAGTCGGCATTCATATTGTCCTGGCTACCCAGCGGCCTCAGGCAACGGTCGTGACCGGGCTGATCAAATCGAACATGCCGACACGTATCGGCTTCCGCGTGGCCGCCAGGATGGACAGCCGGATTATCCTCGACCAAAACGGTGCCGAAACGCTGCTCGGCGAGGGCGATATGCTGTTCTTAAAACCGGGAACGAGCGATCTGGCTCGTGCCCAGGGCACTTTTGTCGATGAGGCCGAGATAAAGCGGATTGTAAAGCACCTGAAGGATGTTGCCGAGCCGCAATTCCATCCCGAGCTTACCCGGCTTAAGACGGTAGATACGTCTGATATGACCAGGGACGAGCTGTTTGACGATGCGGTGCGTATGGTACTGGAGACCAAACGAGGCAGCGTGTCACTGCTTCAACGAAGGCTTAATGTCGGCTATGCCAGGGCTTCGAGGATAATCGAGATGATGGCCGCCTCGGGAATACTCGGCGAGTACAAGGGCAGCCAGGCGCGCGAAGTGATGATAACACTAAAAGAGTATGAGCGTATCCGTACACAGATGGATGAGGACGCCGAGGCGGGGTATGAAGACCTTGCTGAAACTGACGAGTCGTCAGAACCGGCTTATGTTAGTGAGGGTCAGCGAGAGTACCTCGCCACCGATAGCGAGGAGGAATGAAGTGAAAAATCAAAAATCAAAGTGTAAAATGCAAAATTAAGGAAGTCGTTGCCGCAACGCGGCAATTCCGCTATTTTGATGTTTGATTTTTGATTTGCCTTCGTATCTGGTAGACTTTCACGGTTATGAGCAGGGACCTTAAAGACAAAACGCCCGGTGAGCTCGAGCAGATCGTGGAGTCTCTGGGCGGCAAAAAATACCTGGCTGGGTACATTTTTCATTTCATCCATACAAAGGATGCCGAAGAGATTTCCCAAATAACGCCCCTGAGCAAACCCTTTCGGGAGCAACTGGCCGGGCAGGGCTATTTTATCTCCCGGCTTTCCGTCCTGAACAAGCTTACCGATACAGACGGGACGGCCAAGTACGCCTTTGCCCTTGGCGACGGCGACCGGATCGAAACCGTGCTGCTGCTCGACGGCACAAGGAGAACACTGTGCGTTTCGACCCAGGTCGGCTGCACAATGGATTGCGCGTTTTGTGCCACGGGAAAGCTCAAGTTCCGGCGAAATCTCACGGCCGCCGAAATCGTCGACCAGGTCAACACCGTACAAAAAGACGCTGGTCGAATCAGCAACGTGGTCTATATGGGCATGGGTGAGCCGCTCGCTAATTACGAAGCGGTAGTCAAGTCGCTCGGGATATTGAACCATCCGAAAGGCAGGAACATCGGCGTGCGGCATATAACGGTCAGCACCTGCGGCCTGGCGCCGGAGATTCGCAAGCTCGCATCCGAAGAGGTGCGTCCCAGGCTGGCCGTATCGCTGAACGCGCCGACAGATGACCTGCGGACGAAGTTGATGCCGATAAACGCCAAATACCCGATGGCGGTATTGCTCAAAGCCGTGCGGTATTATCAGGGCAGAACCCGCCAGCGAGTAACCTTCGAGTACGTATTGATAAAAGGATTGAACGACTCGGCCGGCCATGCGAAAATGCTGGTCAAGCTGCTGGCCGGACTGGCGTGCAACGTGAATCTGATCGAGCATAATCCGTTTCCGACATGTAAATATGCCGGCAGCGGCAGCGCCCGCATCCGGGAATTTGCCGCCGTGCTGGAAAAAGCCGGCGTCGAGACGACCACGCGATTCAGAATGGGCCGAAATATCAAGGCCGCCTGCGGCCAGCTCGGAGCCGACTGGCTGAGCGGTAAAATGAAATGAGCAGAAATCCATGAGACAAAGAAATTCAATCATTACAATTGGCCTGTCGCCGGCGTGGGACATTACCTGCCGGGGGCGGAACATCGACTGGGGCCTGCACCAGGAAATCGACGAGCAGACCGTTCGGCCTGCGGGAAAGGCGCTCAACGTCTCCAAGGCTCTCGCCTGGATGGGGCAGAGAAATATCGCGGCCGGCCTGTGGGGCAGCGGCGACCATGAGCAAATGCTGGCAGCCGTCAGGAGCTTGTGGCCGTCGATCCGGGTAAAATTGACTGCCGTTGCCGGAGGCACCAGGAAGAATATCACTATTGTCGATTCGGCCAGAAACAAAGAGATGCACCTGCGCAACAAGAGCCGGCTGGCCTCGGCAAAAACTTTGAAGAAATTGCATACCGACTTAAAAGCAATCGTGCACGAGGGCGGCGTTTGTGTCCTTGCCGGAACAATGCCGGACGGCGGGCTTTTGGACGATGTCGTTCGGCTTGTGGAATTATGCAGAAGCCGTGGGGCGAAAATCGTGCTGGATACTTCAGGGCGCCCTTTAAAAGAAATCATCAATACCGGCTCTGCCTGGCTGATAAAGCCGAATGTCGAGGAATTGTGCGAGCTGTTGGGCGAGCAAATCAAGGATGGGCCCGTAAGTCTGGCAAAAGCCGGCCGAAAGCTGCTGGATAAGGTCGAAATTGTGCTTATCAGCCGTGGTGCCAGGGGCGGCGTAGTCGTTACCAAAAACGGCGCATGGCAGGGCAGGTGCACAGGCCGCGAAAAGGTATTCTCGACAGTCGGCTGCGGCGATTTCCTGCTGGCGGGCTTCCTGAAAGCCCTCGAAGACGGCTCCGGCACGGACTTAGCGCTAAAAACCGCGATAAAAGTCGCCACGGCAAGAGCCTGGGGCTGGACCGAGAAGATGTCCTGGCCGGATGTAAAAAGCAGAATACATGTGCAGGTTGGGCAGATATGAAAGAATCAAAAGGCGGAGAATTGTTACAGAAAGGGACATGCGGGATATCCCGTGACAAAATCTGGTCCCTGCTGTTTACTGCCATTCTTCTGTCGTTTTATTTTATTTACTTTCTATTGCGAATAGATCCGAAACTCATCTACCAGGCTCAGGAGCCGGTCTTTTTCTTCGATCGATACTTCATCTATGAATTTTTCAGCTATCCGGGAGGAGTAAACGAACTGGCCTCCGGATTCCTTTCACAGTTCTTTTATTATTCATGGACGGGAGCGTTGCTGCTCGTTCTTGTTTTCGCCTCTGTCACCTTGAATACATGGCTGCTCATTCGGTCAATCAGCGAGATTCGGCCGATTCTTTATCTGCACTGGATACCTTCGATTATCCTCCTGGCCTTACATAGTGACTACAGATTTCCGCTTGTTCTGACGCTGGGACTGCTCTGGGCTTTGCTCGGAATCAATATTTATATTCGCCTTGCTCCTTCAAAAAGTATCCTGCGATTACTGCTCTATCTGCTTCTCCAGGCAGTCTTGTATTATGTGGCTGCCGGTCAGGCTTATCTCTTTTCGCTCATTATCATACTCTGTGAGGTTCTACATAATCGCAGCATTGTTTTGCCTTTGCTTTACACCTTATTTGCCGCGTTGCTGCCCTATATCGGAGCTTCAACTTTATTTATTATTCGCATTCAAGACGCTTATACGATGCACCTGACATCCTGTGATATATATAGAGTGACTTGGTTGTCCTGGGTGCTATACGCATTCTTTCCGCTTGTTCTGCTCCTGGTAACGGTTGAGGACAAATATATCAAAGCCCGGAAAATGAACGCGAACAATCTTTGGGACAGGCTCGTATGCCGCCGTTCTGTTCCGATACGATTGATCCAGGCTGTCATGATTTTTTCTCTCGTTACTATATCAGCCCTGTATTCATACAACAAAAAGGAAAAAGCTTTTTTCTTAATTGACCACTATGCGCGATTTGAAGAATGGCAAAAAGTGCTCGATATTGCACAAAAGGGTCTTCCGATTAGTAATGTCGTTCAATGTCAGGTCAATAGAGCGCTGTATCATGCCGGTTATTTGTGTGACAAGATGTTCAGCATGACACAGCTTTTCGGGGGCGATGGACTTTTCCTGCGCCAGAGCGTTCGTTCTCCTTTTGCGCTCCAGCACAGCGATCTGTTTTTCGACCTCGGTCTTATCAATGAGTCGGAACACTGGGCCCATGAAGCCATAGCCGCCAACGGAGATACAGCGTGGAATCTTCAGCGTCTTGTGCTGGTGAATCTGCTGAAAGACAAGCGTGACATCGCGGCAAAATATCTGGGAATGCTGCATAAAACCATGTGGCATAAAAAATGGGCCGAAGAACATCAACGGTACCTCTCTGACGGCAATGAATTTTGGGCACATCCTAAATTTCGATATCTAAAAAGTGTTATGCCTGAATCCGATTTCCTCGTTTCTCCCGCCGAGCCGGAGCTGTGTCTCGAGGAGCTGTTAAAGAATACGAAGAATAAAATGGCATTTGAATATTTCATGGCGTGCTGCCTTCTGGAAGGACAGGTTGGTCGTTTTGCCAAGCACCTCCAACGATTGAATTATTTTGATTATCCTAAAATTCCACGGCATTTCGAAGAAGCCATGCTTATTTACAATCAACTCACAGGCGGCAAAGGTATTGCCTTACAGGGTAAAGACATCTCAGAGCAGACAATTCGGAAGTTCGATGATTTCAATAACATTATGTCAAAGCATAAAAAGGATAAAAAAGCAGCACGCAGCGAGCTTGAAAAATATAGAAATACTTACTGGTTTTATGGATTATACTATTACAAGCCCGATGAGTAATCGTATGCCCCGATTAAAATATTTTATTTTACTTTTTGTCTGCATTGCAGTGGTGACATTATGCCCCGGCTGCACGAGCGAGAAGCCGAATCTTGAAGAATGCAGCTCCATCGAAAAACAACCTGCCATATATCCGGATTATACTGAAACGGTTCTCCCTCCGAACATTGCACCGACCAACTTTGTCATCAAAGAAACGGCAGGCGCATATTATGTTCGGATTTCATCTGAAGAAGGCGAAGATATTGATATATTCAGCCGATCCTCCAACATCAGGATTCCTGTAAAACCATGGAAAAAATTATTAAACCGGAATCGTAACAAATCTTTGCTCATAACAATTTTTATCCGGGACAAGGAGGGCAAATGGAGTCGTTTCGCTCCTATTGAGAACTATATTGCCCCGGAAGAAATCGACTCGCATCTTGTTTACCGGCTCATGAAACCGCTGTATCAGTATTGGGACAAGCTGGGCATATATCAACGCGATTTGAGCAGCTATGACGAACGTCCCATTGTTCTGAATACGGCGATGGGGAAAAATTGTGTCAATTGTCACTCTTTTCATAATTACAATCCGGACCGAATGATATTTCACATGCGTGCCGGGGCAGTCGGCACATCGATGATATTGGCATACGATAACCAAACGTATAAGGTGGATACATCGACATCTTTTAATCACGCTACATCATACAGATCATGGCATCCGAACGGGCAAATCATTGCGTTCGCTTTTAACACGGTAAAGCAGGTTTTTCATGCCGTCGGCAAAAACCTCGATGTTTACGACAGGGCCTCCGATCTTCTGCTTTATAACGTCAAAACCAATACAATCACAACATCTCCTAAAATATCGACTGCCGAACGTATGGAGACGTATCCCGAATGGTCTCCTGACGGCAAGTACCTCTACTTTTGCAGTACACCCGCACTGGACATTTATGACACAGATGAACATCCCTTTAAAAAAATGAGATATGATTTAATGCGCATCTCATACGATGTTCGGACCGATTCATGGGGCGAGATCGAACCTGTTTTGCTCGCAAGCAAATTAGGCCAGAGCGTAGCCCATCCGAAGCTCTCTCCGGATGGCAAATATATTCTTTTCTGCATGTCGGAATATTCATATTTCCCGCTCTATATGCCGGATTCGGACTTGTATCTTCTCGATACCGAAACACTGGAATTTCATAAGCCGGAAAAGATAAACAGCGACCGGGCGGAAAGTTATCACTGCTTCTCCAGCAACGGCCGCTGGGTCGTCTTCAGCAGTAAGCGCCAGGATGGATTATGCACGCATCCTTATTTTAGCTATGTCGATTCTCAGGGCAATTTCAGTAAACCATTTCTACTGCCGCAGAAAGACCCGAAATATCACCAATCACGAATCATCGTCTACAACATCCCGGAATTCGTGAACGGCCCGGTCAAAATCTCGCCGCAAAAGCTGATAAAGACAGCCTGGTCCGAACAGCTAATCAAAGCCAAGCTCGATCCTAAAGTGGGTCAAAAATCGGACGGCCAAACTGAAGAAACGCCCTACAAATCCAGTCTTAAAGATCCCGGACCCTGAAATTGGCCCATTCGACTGCGCTCAGAGCCTGCCCTGAACGTAGTTGAAGGGACAGACTTTGAATTGGCTTTGAATTGGGTTTGTTTTTTCGCCGTCTCAAAGCATGAAATTCTTCATAATCACCTTTCATATAGATACTTAAGCTCATTTTGCCCTTTCGAAAATTGGGTTTGTTTTTTCAAATTAACCACGAATAAACACGAATAAACTCCGGATTTACTCTCATTTTTGCCTTTTTTTTGCATTTTTTAGTTCAAATTTTTCGTTTTTCGCTGATTTACCCTGTGAGATGCCAGCTGTGCCTATCTCATGGGGTAAACGCGGAAGAAAAGAAAAAATCGTAAATCGTCAATAGTAAATAATCAATGACAAAGCCTTTTTACTTTTTACTTAAATATGTATTCTTCACATATTCTGTTATCTATGATACGAACCATTACGCAAAAGGTCAACCAAATTCCAAATAAATCTCCATGATACGGCGTCCTTTGTTCTGCCACAGACGCCGTCCTGAGCGTAGTCGAAGGAAAGCGCAGAGCAATAATCAATAGAAAATAGTAAATAATAAATGGCAAAGTTTCCTGTATTCTTGTTTTTTTTTCTTTTTGACTTTTTACTTTGTTTCGTCTCTTATCTTACCAAAGGCGTTAAACACCAAAGAACGCAAGAACTTCCTCGAATCGCCTTTTTTTGTCTTTCCGCACCCATTTAATTGGCTAAGTTTATCATGAGCGTAGCCGAATGATCTTAGATTCTGCCCGGAGATATCCGAAGAGATAGAATTCTCCGAAGGAAGGCTTTCGAGAATGAGAATTTTAATAAGACAGTGTTACTGAAATTTTAATAGATAGCTGTCTCTAGTTTTCTTAGTTTTCTGAGAGGAGAATTTCTGTGTGCTATACACTAATCAATCACTTTGAACTTTTCAGGACCCTCCAACATTTTGGTCTGGACAAGTGGGAGTACCTCAAACCGGATGAAGCAAAAATATGAATTTTATTTATACCCAAATAGCAACTTGGTTGTTGTATAAGTAGCAATCGATTGTTTTATGTTTAGGAAAGTAGCTTATTGATGTTAGAAGACAAGCTAATCATATGGGAGTTCAATCGCGGTAATAGGGGAGTACTGCGACGGATCTATGAAAGGTACAAAAAAGACCTAATGACTCTAGCTACAGTTCTTTTATATGACAGAAATGCCGCTGAAGATGTTGTGCAGGATGTTTTTGCCTCTTTTATTGAATCCGCTGAAAGATTTCGGCTTACCGGAAGTCTTAAAGGCTATTTGGCGGTTTGTGTCGCCAACAATGTGCGTAATAGGAATAAAGCAAGACAACGGCACCACAGTGTTGGGTTGGATGAAGTAGAGCCTATTGTCTCAGATTCAGAAAGACCAGATTTTTCTTTGGTATTTGGTGAAGAATTGCAACGATTGACTTGGGCACTCGCTCAACTCCCTTATCAGCAGCGAGAGATATTGCTTCTGCATGTTTATAGCGGAATGAAATTTAAGGAGATTGCAAAGTTGAGCGGCGAGTCAATTAACACGCTCAAGGGTCGATACCGGTATGGATTAGATAAATTGCGGTCGCTATTAAATAGCGAGGTGAAAAATGAAACCGGCTGACAACATATATAAGTTGATTAAAAAATTACAAGTTGAACCAAGTGCCGACGTGGATAGGAAAGTTCATAACCGTATCACGAAAGCACTGGAAAAATGGAAAAAAACAAAATCGGCTTATACCCAGCCGAATTTCTGGAGAATGATTATAAAAAGTAAAATAACAAAGATTGCTACAGCAGCGGTATTAATGCTGGTCGTGGTGCTGTTAATAAACTTTTTGGATAAATCTGTCACACCAGCTTATTCCCTTGAACAGACGATCCAGGCTAACAATACCTTGCGTTACTTGCACACTAAATATTTTCATGGTGAACGCAATGATTTAGCGAAAGAATGCTGGCTTGAATTTGATGAATCTGGCCGGACGAAAAATTTAAGGATTAATTGGTCAGCAGTATATGGCAGTGAAGTAGTTGTCTGGAATGAAAATGAAACAAAAATCTGGAATGCCAAAAATAATTTTTTAAACATATTCAACGACGAAATTTATACTTTCAGAGTGCATGAGATGAAGGAGAGTGACGATCCTAAGCTGATTGTTGAACAACTGCATGATCAGGATGCAAAAGGGTTGGTTAAAATAGAAATTGACGAATCAGGCAATAAAAAAGATCCAATCGTTGTCACTGTAACTTATCTGCCCGACAGTCCGAAATACGGCAGCCGAAAGGTTTTATTTGTTGATCGCAGCACTTATCTTACAACAAGGATGGAATTGTATGTCTTGAAAGAAGGTAAATATACCTATTTGGGTGTGATTAAGTACTTCGACTCTAACGTTCCAATAGATGAAAAGATGTTTAGTTTGGCTGACGAAGTTCCAAAGGATGCTCGTCTAATTGACATAAGAGCACAGGATATTGGCTTAGCACAGGGGGACCTTGCTGATGAAGAAATAGCTGTCAAAGTCGTTCAGGAATTTATAGAGGCCCTGATTACAAAAGACTACACCAGGGCAGGTCTAATTTGTGGAGAATTACTCCCGTCTAAGGTCGAAAAAAGTTGGGGTCGATTAAAAATCATTCGTTTAATTTCTGTTGACAAACCTGTTCAACCTGAGAAGACAAGCAGAATGCTCCCAAGGAGACTTCAAGTACCCTGCACCATTGAGATTGAAAAAGATGGGCGAATAATCCAGCATTCACGTTCTTTTTCTGCTTGTACAGTTATCGGTAAGCGCCAAAATTGGCAAATCGGAGGCAGTAATTGATCAGCGACAGTGATTCTTTTAGAGAACCGGATACCGATGCGAGAGATTTAGACCTATATGAGACTAAATTTATTTGAAGGAGGACTATTATGTCTAAGAAATTGATTTACTTAACTTCATTTGTTTTAGTATTGAGCTTGGCTGGCAAGGGACGGTCATATGCCTGGAGACCGAATCCGGCTGACGGTGCCATCCATAATGATACATGGGTGAACCTTAACTGGGTGCCGGGACCTAATGTGGTCTCGCACGATATATATCTCGACGATGAGATTTCGGTGACAGATGGGATATATAATGTAGGAGTTTTCACATCATTAAATCATACCGAACCTATTCAATGGCCTGTCTCTATGGGTGGTAACGGGCATTCATATGAGGTCGTGGTAGTGCCTGAGGGCATCACTTGGGTCGAAGCCAACAGCCTGGCTGAGCAAAATGGTGGGCACTTAGCTACCATCACCTCCCAGAACGAGAATGACTTTGTTTTCAGTCTAATCAACGATAGACAGTATTGGAATGGCAGCGGTGGACCTTTGTTAGGGGGATATCAGTTGCCCGGTTCTGTGGAACCGAATGGAGGTTGGGTGTGGGTAACAGGGGAACCTTTTGTCTACTCCAATTGGGGGTCTGGCCAGCCCAACAATAACGGAAATGAAAACTGCATTCATTTTGGCTGGGGTGGAATTTCTCCAAAATGGAACGATCTCGAGGACTATTATACAGCCTACTCAATGCCAATAGCCTATGTAGTTGAATTTTCGCACAGGAACATCTATGTGGATGACGATGCGGCCGGAGCCGGTGACGGCACGAACTGGACAGATGCGTACTTATGCCTCCAGGATGCGTTGGCTGCCGCCCGGTTCGGTGATGAAATTCGAGTAGCAAAGGGTATATACAAACCCGATCAACATTTCGTCAAGGTACGATTTGCGGGTGTACAAGCATCCAGTGACCGCACAGCGACTTTCCAGCTCATCAATTGGGTGACTATTAAAGGCGGTTATGCCAGCTCTGGTGAACCGGATCCAGATGCGAGAGATGTTGACCTTTACGAAACCATCCTCAGTGGCGACTTGAACGGCAACGATGGTCCGGGTTTCATGAACAACGCTGAGAACAGCTACCATATCGTGACCGGTGATGGAACGGATCAAACAGCCGTGCTGGATGGTTTCATCATTACAGCAGGTAACGCTAACGGCCCTGTTCCATATAACAGGGGCAGCGGGATATACAACATACGAAGCAGCCCGACTGTGACCAACTGCACCTTTACCAAAAACTACTCCGACTCAGCCGGCGCGATGAACAACGATAATAGCAATCCGACGATAAACAGCTGCACGTTCAGCAGCAACTCGGCAGATAAAGGCGGCGGTGCGATAAACAACTGGCGAAGCAGCCCTACGCTGACCGACTGCATGTTCAGTAATAACTCGGCAGGATGGGGCGGTGGCGCGATAACCAACATTATGGAGAGTAGCCCTACCGTGACTAACTGTATGTTCAGTGACAATTTGGCTGGTTGGGGTGGTGGCGGGATGAGCAATCATGACGCCAGTAGCCCAAAGCTTACCAATTGCACCTTCAGTAACAACTCGACAAAATGGGGCGGAGGTGCGATAACCAATGTTACGGAATGCAGCCCTATCGTGACCAACTGCATGTTCAGGGGAAACTCGGCTGAAGATAGTGGCGGCGGTATATGCAATGCCAGTGACAGCAACCCGACTTTAACCAACTGCGTATATAGTGGAAACCGGGCAGAAAAGAACGGAGGTGGGATGTATAACTCCAACAGCAACCCAACTCTGATTAACTGTACCTTCAGTGGTAACACTGCGGCCAACTGGGGCGGGGGGATTAACAATTCAAACAGTAATATAGGACTTACTAACTGTACAATTGTTGGAAATTCAGCGGAAATCGGAAACGCCTTGGCATGCGACTCCTATAACCAGGAGTCTCCGAGCATTCTTGAGCTAATCAACTGCATTGTTTGGGATGGCGGTAATGAAATATGGAATAATGATAGCTCAATAATCTTTATCGAGTACAGCGATGTCCAGGGCGGATGGTCAGGTGAAGGAGGATATAACATTGATGCTGATCCGTTATTTGTGGACACTGACGGCGCCGATAATGTGATCGGCACAGAGGATGATGACCTGCGCTTATTACCAGGCTCGCCCTGTATTGATGCAGGTGACAACTCGGTGATTCCAGAATCAATAGTTACGGATGTCGATGGTAACCCGCGCATTGTAAACGACACCGTTGATATTGGCGCGTATGAATTCAGTTTATCTTCCGTATCAGAGCTATATTATATCGGCCAGGTTACCACCAGTGAAGATGATGGGTATGCTTTTAAGAACACATACCAAAACCTGGATACGGACTTCCTGAAAGTCGGCTCTTCTTCATTCGCGAAACCGCCTTATTATACGTCCGGGATTGTGGGATGTGCCGGATGGGGCGGAAGTTTGTATCGAGGTCCATTGCCGGCGACAAACCGCTGGCCATTGGCGAATGCTCGAAACTGCCCTCTCTAACCCAATTGGACTCGCAGCCGAAGTACGTTTTCTTTATGGCGTGGGCGGAGTTGGTATACAAACGCAATACGGCAGCCGAAATAACCGAATTATACAATTCATCGAGGGTGATAACTCGTGATGAATTGCCATTTGATCAGCAAAAAATGAAGTAATAATGGGTAATATGAATTTACAAGCGGCTGTAGCCGGGGGCGGTTTTTCTTCGGTTTTTAGGGTGGATTTTGGAGCGACACGTCAATAATCACGTACGATTACGCCATCTTTTCCGACCATATATTGATCTGAGTCTTTGACCTTCAGGTTGTAGACCTTGCCGACAAAAGGTGTTGCCCTGGTTGTCACGCTTTTTATAGTGACAGCGCCATTTAATGTTTTCAGTTTCAGGCCGTTTCTCAAGTCCTGTGCCGCGATCCACCGTCCGGAGTCGAGCATGAAGCAGTGCGCATCTACAACGGAGATTCGATTTCCATTGTAAGGCGCCCCTAATATTACGGCTGACTCATTTTCCAGATAGTCTTATCTTTCCGAGAGGGTACCAGCCGTCGGGCTGGCGGCCGGAGATGGCGAGTTTGACTTTGGGTTTGTCCGACTTCAGGTCGAGGATACCGATTTGCAGATCATATTCGCCGGCGGGCATGTCCGCCGGGACCGTGACGGCGTTGTCGTAGAGATTGTCGCCCGGCAGCCAGGTTCTTATGTCAGCGCCGGTAGCGAGTATTTCCGTCTTCTCGTCGCTATTGAGGCGAAGAGCGAGGGGGAATTTCCTGTAGCACGGCGCTACGCCCGCGTTTTCCCACCATGAGGTGAAAGAGAGCTTGTCGCCCGGCTTTATCGCCGCAGGGTAGGTGAACCTGCGAAGAATGAATCTGTATCCCATTACTCTCAGCCAGCTATCGACCGAGGGCCACCAATCCTCGGGCACGGGCGAGGACTTGGCGTTGAAGGAGGAGATGTGCCATTTGAGCGACTCGGCGATTATGTGGTCGACGTCCCAGCCCATATCCTTCCAATGCTGCATTACCCAGCAGACCTCCAACGTCACAGGGGCCTTTTTCCAGGCGTCCCGCACGCCGAAATTGATGATCGCCTGAGGATAATAATCGTTCATGTGCGACCACGTGGGACTGAATCCTCCCATATCGCCCAGACAATCCACCCTCCAGCCGACGTCCGCGCGGGAAAGCGCGTAGCCGTTTGTCTTCTCGTCGGTCAGGAGCATTACGAGATGCGTTTGCTTAAACGAGTCGATGTAGGCGTCGACCAGGGCGCGCCTGGTCTTGGGGGACAGAAAGTCCGAGCCCGCGCCCTCACCCCATGCGCCGACCATCGCAACGTCGACGCTTTCGAGGTCGGCGTGCCCGTCATAGCGTTTGCCGAGGCTATTTATCATCGCCGTAAAGTGCTTGACATATCGCGGGTCCTCCGGATCGACCTGCCATTTCTTTTCCCGCCAGTCCTTTTTGTCGCCGACCAGGGTGCGATACCAGCCGGGGACGTCGTTCTGGTTGCCCGTACCATAAGGTGCTATGCGCAGCATCAGGCTCTGGCCTCGCTGACGTGCGGTATCGAGGGCCTTGTCTATCAGGTCCCAGCGATACTTGCCCCGCTCCGGCTCGATGAACTTCCAATAGATTCGGAAATAGGCTATCGTCGTATCGGGATAGCCTTCGTTTTTCAGGTCGCCGTCGAAGTCCTGATAGACGATAGGCTTGCCCTCGGTCCAGCCTTTGGCTTCGTTGAGCGTGTCGCCGTTGAATCTCTGGAACGTCATAAAGCCGATTCCGGGATTCGTCAGGACATCGTCGATTTCCTTAGGGCGTACGATGACGGTCTCTTGTGCGAGGCCCGGGGCGCAGAATACCACGATCAGCGCCATTATGCCTGAAACGCCTGCGATCAAACGTGAAATTCTCATGAGAACTTCTCCTAAAATAGTCTTTGGCGAATTGAATTCTCCAAACAGATGCATCAATCCTTCGGCTCCGCTCAGGACGGTATCCGTACGCTGTAGACTATCAAATTTGAGCCTATTTATCACGGATTATTTGTGAAAACAGAAACGACGGAATTCAGAATACGGACAGAACACAGAATCTCGATGCGCAATTCGCAATACGCACGACTCAATATGCTGCTAATCATTCTCAAGAGCGGGTTTTTCTTCGTTTTTCGTGGTTTTGGGGTGGATTTTGAGCGCGGGGCATATTTTTTTGTAAAAAGTATTGATTTGTGGTTGTGAATCGGGTATATTCCTGCGATTGAAAAAATTGCTCTGTCGCACGGGGTTGCTTTTGAATTGACTATTTATTATTGAATATTGACTATTTAAGAAACTGCGAAAAGCAAAATTCGTAAATAGAAAATAGTAAATAGTCAATGTCTGGGGTCAGCAGTATCACGGCATGGCTGACTCAAGCCTCCGACAGGGCCAAATCGGGCCGGGACAAAACGGTCTCCGTGACAGCGTCGTAATGATTATTGATGAATGATAATTGATTATTGGCAAAAAAAAGTAATTTCTGTAATTTAT